>Ga0194063_10000504_pt1 | contig 28278 bp, 27 predicted proteins | sample SepL3720m_MetaG_FD_155459 | JGI IMG/M metagenome (GOLD analysis project Ga0194063, IMG submission 155459) | Anoxic zone freshwater microbial communities from boreal shield lake in IISD Experimental Lakes Area, Ontario, Canada - Sep2016-L373-20m | ecosystem: Environmental > Aquatic > Freshwater...
AGGGGCACTTCGACCGGCGCCACAGGTAACGGGACCGGTCTGGGAACGATCTGCACAGGCACGGGTGGCGAAGGCGCTGGCGCGGCGATGGGTGCGGGTGGCTCGGGCTGCACGCGCTCGACTCGAGGCGCCACTGGTGCTGGCGGCGGCAATACCGGCTGCAGCTTCAACTCTACCGGCTTCTCTGGAGGCAGCTCGATCGCCTTGGGCTGAATCACGGGCGGTGCTGGCGGCGCAATCTCGGTCACCGTTTTGAGTTTCGGTTCAGGCAGGGGTATCGGCACGCTGATCGGTTTGTTCGGCTGTTCGGGTCGGACGGTGATGGGTGCCAGATACTGGACCACCGAACGCACCGACTGCACCATGGGCGCGGACTGCCACGCCAGCCAGAGCAAAGCCAGGTGCATGACCCCGGTGGTCAGCAGAGCCGTCCTGGAAACAGGTGCTGCCGGACTCATGCCGCGAGCAACTCTCCAAAACGCCGCAAATCAACATTGCCGCCGCTGAGAATGACCCCGACACGTTTTCCGGCAAGCGGTAGAGCGGCGTGGCAGGCGGCGGCAAAACCGAGACAGCCGGTCGGCTCGACCAGCATCTTCATGCGCTCGGCAAAAAAGCGCATGGCTTCGACGAGTTGGGCATCGCTGGCAGTCAGCACATCGCGGACGTCGCGCCGGATGATGCCAAAGGTGTACTGGCCCAGATGCTGCGTTTGCGCGCCGTCCGCAATTGTCTTGGGGGTCTCGATGTGGACGATGGCACCCGATCGAAACGACTGTTGACCATCGTTGCCAGCCAGCGGTTCGACACCGTAAACCTGGCATTCGGCTGCCAGCGCACGCGCCGACAAAGCCGAGCCCGCCAGCAGCCCGCCACCACCCAGCGGCACCAGCAGAAAGTCGAGTGCGCCAACTTCTTCGAAGAGTTCCCGGGCGGCCGTTCCCTGCCCGGCAATCACATCCGGGTGGTCATACGGTGGGATCAGTGTCAGGCCGCGTTGCTCTGCCAACTCTCTTGTCAGCGCTTCACGATCGCATTGGTAGCGATCAAACAGGACCACTTCGGCACCGTAGCCCTTGGTAGCCTCGATCTTGCTCGGCGGCGCGTCCAGCGGCATCAGGACGGTGGCCGGAATGCCGAGCAGGCGTGCCGACAAGGCAATCGCCTGCGCGTGATTGCCCGACGAAAAGGTAATGACACCGGCCTGCCGCTGCGCGGCGCTGAATCTGGACAGCGCATTGAAGGCGCCGCGAAACTTGAAAGCACCCATGCGCTGAAAGTTTTCGCACTTGAAAAAAACACTGGCCCCAAGGCGCTGGTCCGCCGTGCGCGAGCGCATGACCGGTGTCCGATGCGCCTGCCCCTGGAGTCGCGCCGCGGCAGCAGTCACGTCTTCATAGGTCGGTAATGTCAACATGGTGAACCTTCCGTTGGAGCTAGCTGCGCTGCATGGTGGCGCGCAAGGATTCGGTCAGGATGCCCAGACTCTCAGCCAGATGAGCGCGCGTTTCCACACTGCGGCCACCCCGGGCCAGGGCGCTGCGCAGCGATTGTTGCAAGCGTGTGGCATGCAATCGCGCAAGACTGAGCGCGTCGCTTGGCAGTGCAGCCGAGCCCTTGGTCAGAACGGCCTGCAGTCGTTTCAGGTGCTCGCGTTGCAAGCCGCGCCGCAGTACATCGATCTCGGCAGCACCGGAGAGCTCACTCCAGATGCTGTTCTGCAGTGTCTGGTAGACCTCGCTCAGCGAGATCATCGAGCGGCGCTGTGCCGGCGCCAGATAGTTGGGGAGGTCGAGCAGACGCTGCGCCGTGTTGCCCGAGAGCAGGCGGTCCATGGCCGCGGTCTGTGCGCGCAGAACCACGGCACGCAGGTTCACCGGGCCACCGCGATCCCACTCGTTGTAGTCCAGCGTCAGACCCGACAGAAACTCCGGCCTGAATCTGAAGGACGTCGCACTGAACAATCCAGACGCCAGGAACTGCAGTGCCTCTCTTTGCTTGGCAGGGTCCACCGGCGTGAAACTGGCTCGGCCGGTGCTGCCCGGCAGGTCGCGCAGCGCATGCATGCCACCGACATACTTGCTTACCAGATCAGCCGCGCGTTGCAGCTGGTTGAAGCCCGACAGCAGGACGCGGCGCTGGCGCAGCGGGTCTTCCCCAGGCTGGGGCTTGCGCTCCTGCAGACGCGCCCACAGTTCCTGCGAGAGCTTCAGGCGTTTCTTGTAATAGGCCAGCGGGTCGTCGCCGAGATCGAAGCGGTTTACCAGGGGATCCATGCCATCGTTGTTGGCACCGCCACCGGCATCGCTGTCATCGCCATAGGCCAGCGCGCTCTCGGTGCTGCGTGCCGCGATCCGTCCCAGTTCGGCAACTTCAGTCGCGGCCTCCAGCGGCTTGTAGGCGTATTCGATGGCCCAGTAGTCGTAGGCGCCCAGCGTCGTATTGTTGTAGCTGCCCTGGCGCTCGCCCTCGAGCGCCAGGTTGTAGGCGTTGTAATCCATCACGGAGCCGGATATGCCGTGGGTCTGGGTGTAGCTCAAGTCCTGCAACTGGGCCTGGGTGACGGTGGTCGATGCCTTGAAGTTGTGTTTGAGTCCCAGTGTGTGCCCGACCTCGTGCATGATGGTGTCGGTAATCACTGCCCGCACAAAGGCCTCGGCCTCGGGACTGTCGGGCGCAATATCGCCACGTGCTTCCAGCACGTCCAGTGCAAAGTTCATCTCGGCCGCCGCCTCCTGGGCGTAATTGCAGTAGGCATCGTGCGCAGCATGGGGCGCACCGCCTCTGGCCGCATCTTCCACCACAAAACGCCGTGCGCCGCGGGCAAAAACATCACTCATGCCGATGTCCGCGTCCAGGATTTCGCCGGTGCGCGGATCGGTGTGGCTGGGGCCAATGGCAAAGCCGACATCCGCCCCAACGAACCAGCGGATGGAGGCGTGCGCCGCGTCCATGTTGTCCCAGTCCGCATCATCGGGCTGCTGCTTCGCAAGGACTGCATTCTTGAACCCGATTCTCTCAAAAGCCTTGTTCCATTCGGTGATGCCGGCCTGCACCGCCGGGCGATACCTGGCGGGAATGTTCTTGTCCATCCAGTACACGATTGGACGCACAGGTTCCGACAGCGCCGACGACGGATCCTTCTTCTCCAGACGCCAGCGCTGGACAAAGTGAACGCGGGCGTTGGCCTTCATGTCAGCGCTAAGGTCGGTAAAAGACTCCATGAAATGTCCCAGACGCGGATCCGCCAGTCGCGTTGCCATCGGCGTCTGCGGCAGGGCCGCGAAGTTGTAGACATAGCTCACAAAAAAACTGCGCGGATCGGGCGTGGCCTGAGGCGGTGTCGGGCTGGGTACCGGCGGTGGCGTCAATGGAGCAGCCGGAATGCGGGGCGTGGAGAAATGCACGCGCGCCGTCAAGGTGCTCAGGGCCGGTTCGGCGCGCGTTGCATCAAAGGAGGAGTTGGGCTTGTCCAGCGTGTAGGTCAGGCGGTAAGCGGATTCGATGCGCGTTGAATAGCCGGGGATGTCGGCCAGCAGAAAACCGGCGTCGACCAGGATCGACTTGCGCTCGGGGTGCTCCAGGCTGAGCACCGCTGCCGAGGCCAGCAGACTGGGCGAGAACGCCTGGCTCACGGCCAGTTCGGACCCGCCCACAGCCCGGAACTTGGTATTGAGCGCCAGCAACTGCATCTGGTTGCCAATGCGCCGCCACTGGGCCAGCGCATCGCGGCCCATCTGGCTCGCATAGAGGCCGCGCTCACCGACCGAACTGGCGATATTGACCGTGAACAAAAAGGGCGTGTCGAGCGCCGATTTGGGAATTTCCAGCCAGACTTTCTCATCCTTGCGCCAGATCGGAAACAGGCCGTCCTGCTGCTTGGCATCCTTGATCACTTCGGCAAAGGGCTTGGGCAGGCTTGGGTCAGCCGGTCTGGCAGGAGCCGGGGCAGAGGCCGCTGGTGCAGGCGCCGCCGGCGCTGATGCTGCATTGGCACTCGGTGTGGCCTGCAGGTTCAGCGCCCTGGCTTCAAGGTTGGCGCCGCTGGCCAGCAAGGCCATCGCCGGACCCAGGGTGGCCAGAAGAATGACCGCTCGATAGAACCTCACCTTGCGCAGGCACAAGTGGGGAAGTGGAGTGTTTGGCTGTGTCATGGCTGCTCACCAAAAAGGGACAGCCAGAGTGTACCCAGCCAGCCTGTGCGGCAGCCCGGCTGGGGGAATTAGCAAGATTCAGGGTTCGATCGCGTGCTGGCTCATCAAATCTTCGGCGTCGGAAATCTCTTTTTGTGTTGGCCGGTCCAACATCACCGGCAACTGCACCAGCGTCAGGACCTTGAGCGCGACACTGCCCAGAAAGACTCTGGACATGCCGCCGCGCCCGTGCGAACCCATGAAGATCATGCTGCAGCTTTCGTGCTTCGCGGCCTCCACGATGGCCTGGGCTGGCGCCGAGTTGAACTCGATCCGCTTGCTGGCCACAACACCGCGCGCTCCCGCCGCCTTGACGACCAGGTCGAGATAGCGTTCGGCGATCGCGCGGCACTGCTCCTGGTATTCGGACTCGGACGGATACTCGAACGGAATACCACCGAGGTAGACCGGATAGCGGTAGATCGGTATCGAATGAAAGGCGACGATCGGCAACTGCAGGCGCTTGGCATACTCGACCGCCTTGAGCGCCGCCGCCGTTGATAGCGCCGAACCATCGGTGGGAACCAGCATCGCCTCGAAAGTCGGGCTGCTGCGCAGCAGTGACACTACGTTGCCAGTGGACATGCTGTTCAGAGCCCGAAGTGGCGCAGCGCTTCGAGCGACCGGATCCGGATCTTGCGTCGCTCGACCTCAATGATGCCCTCGCGCCGCAACGCCGACATGGCACGGCTGACCGACTCAAGCGTCACGTTGAGGTAACTGCCGATGTCGCGGCGCGTCATCGGCAAGATGAACTCGGTCGGTGAGTAGCCCATCGCTGCAAAGCGCTGGGATTGAATGCACAGAAAGTGCGCTACCCTGGCCTCGGTCTTGGGCAGGTTGGTCATGGCATAGGCGCTTTGCTCCTGCACCATCTCGCGGCTGATGGCCCAGTAGGCGACGCGCTCCAGATCGTTGCTGGAGCGTTGTTGCGCAAACAGCTCCTCGGCTGGAATCCGCACCAGATCGCAGTCGGTCAGTGCCACGACCTCGCTCATGTACCTGGCGTGGCAAATGCCGTCGGAGCCGAGCACATCGCCTTTCATCGGAAAGGCAATGACATGTTCGCCACCCTCGACATCGGTCATGCTGGTCTTCATGGCGCCCAGGCGAACCACGTACAAGCCATCGAACGGCCGCCCCATGGCCAGCGCGCACTGGCCCGCTTTGAGACGACGCCGCCGGAACATGCTGGCCTCGTCCGACTGCCGCACCGGACCATCAAAGCGCAACAAACCCAGCAGTTCCGGAAAATCCGACCAGCGCTCGTCGCGCTCGAGCTTGAGCGCGCCCTGCCCCAATGACGGCTGCCAACCGGCGCGGCTCTGGCACGACTCGGTTTGAAGGTTCATCATGATGTGCTTCTTTCACCGGCTGAGGGCGCCCGACGGACACTGCGACCAGCCGCAGGCACGACTCTAGGCAGCGCCAGCCAAACCGTCTGTAGGGAGTTCTTGATCCGCCTTGTCGGCAAACAGCGCCAGTTGTGGGGGCGTCTGATGCAGATCAACGTCTGCGCCCGGCGGCGCGGCCGCGTCGAGCAGCCGGTACTGAATCGCCAGGCGCACCAGAGCGGTCACATCGGGCGCGCCGAGCTTGGCCATCAGGCGGCTGCGATAGGTGGCGACGGTCTTGGGCGAGAGGTGCAGCTCCAGACCGATACGCGAACTTGACTGGCCGTTGACGACCATGCTGACGATCTGGCGCTCGCGCGGTGAGAGCTTGCCAAAGGGGTCGATGCGGTCCGGATGCACCAGCACCTCCAGTGCCAGTGCGCTAACCTCGGCGCCCAGGTAGCGCCGGCCCTGAGCGGCGGCTTCGATCGCGTTCGTGAGTTCGATTCCGGCCGAACCCTTGAGTACATAGGCGCTGGCGCCCAGGCGCAGCGCCTCGGCCACATCACGCGGTTGCGCCGACATGCTCAGCACGACGCAGCGGATCGGCAAATTGCGGCGCTGCAGCTCGGCCAGCAGCTCGAATCCGGAACGCCCGCCCAGGTTGAGATCGAGCAACAGGACCTGCGGGTTCAGGCGCAGCAGGTCCGCCAGTGCCTGCGTCATGTCGGCCGAATCACCGACCACCTGATGCCCTTTGGCCTCGAGCATGGCACGCAGGCCTTCGCGCACGATCTGGTGGTCATCAACCAGGTAAAGGCGGGTCATGGCGTCGCGCTCCAACTGAAGCTGACGCATGTTCCGCGACCCGGCGTCGAATCGATCCTGACCTGGGCGCCTATCGTCTGGGCGCGCTCACGCATGCCGAGAATGCCCAGATGGCGCGTCCTGCCGTCAGGTTCGGCCATGACGCCGTGCCCGAGGTCAACCACCTCCAGTTGCAGCGCGTGGGTGCTACCGGCTATGCGAACCAAAACCGATGGCGAACCCGAATGGCGCAAGGCATTCTCAATCGCCTCGCGCGCCACCATGAAGGCCGCATATTCAAGCTCCGGGGGCCAGCGCAGTTCGCTGCTGGCGGCTGCCACGCGCAATGACAGGTCAACTCTGGGATGCGTCAGCGCGCGGCTGCGTACTTCATTGTCGAGCGCGGCCAGCAGCCCTCGCTCCTCCAGCAGCGGCGGCCGCAGGTCCATCAACACCTGCCTGATCTGGCTGACAGCATGGCCCATCAGGACCCCCATCTGCGCCTGCAGTCGGACGATTTCCGGTGCTGGCGCGACACCCTGATCAGACTGAAAGGTCAGCACCGTTTCATGCGCCATGCGGATCGCCGCCATGGTCTGGCCGAGATGGTCATGCAGCGTTTGTGCCAGGCCCCTGACCAGGGTTCTCTCCTGCGCCATGAGGCGCTGCGTCAAATCGGAAAGCTGCGCGCGCGAGCGCTGCAACTCGGCGTCCCGGTGGATACGCTCGGTGACGTCGCGCAGGCACGCAATCAGCAACAGTTCGTCGCCTTGCGAGACCTTGGATATGGTCGCTTCCAACTCGATCGGCTGCCGGTCGGAGCGCACGCCCTGGACGCGCCGGCCCGAGCCCAGGCTTCGACTGGCCGTCTCCGAGGCGGCAAATTCGCGCAGATGCAGCGGGTGTGCCGAGCGCGCAGCCTCGGGCAACAGCAACTCCATGCTCTGACCCAGCACGGCCTCGCTGGAGTAGCCAAAAACGCGCTCGGCCCCGGGATTGAACATTCGAATGCGCCCTTTGACATCGGTGGCGACGATGGCATCGTCGGTCGCGTTGATCACGCTGGCGAGCACCTGGCGCTCCTCCCGCAGCGCACGCTCGACCCTGTGCTTCTCGCTGATATCCCGGAAATAAACGGCCAGGCCTTCCCTGGAGGGGTAAGCGGTGACCGAAAGCCAGGTGTTCAGGCCATCCGCATCCGGGGCCTCAAAGCGCGTCGTGCGCGACTCGGCCAGCGCTCGCTCATACTCGATCTGGTAGATGCTACCGACCGCGGCCGGGTATTTTTCCCAAACGTTGCAGCCGAGCAGTTCCTCGCGGCTGCGCTGCAGCACCTTCTCGGCGTGTGCGTTGACATAGGTGAAACACCAGTTCCGATCGAGCGCAAAGAAGGCGTCGGTCATGTTTTCGATCACGTCGGTGACGCGCCGCGACAGTTGCTGGCGCACCCGTTCCTGCTGGCGGCGCCTGGACAGGTCTGTCACCATCACCAGGCGCGCCCGCGCGGCACCCTGCTGCAAGTCCTGTGTCACGATATCGACCTGGATCGCCTCGCCAGCACGATTGCGGTGCCGCCAGGCGCGCTGTGCGACGCGCTCGATCAGCGGCAAGTCCAACGATTCGCGCAGCCGCTCGTGTTCCTCTTCGGGATGCAGGTCGCGCAAACCCAGGTGCAAGAAAGCCTCTCGATCGTAGCCATAAAACGTCAGTGCAGCCTGATTGACGCCAAGCATGCGCAGCGTTTGTACGTCGTAAACCCACATCGGCGAGGGACTGCCGCTGAAAACCTCGTGATAGCTTGCATCGATCCCCGCGAACAGACCTTGAGTGAGCAAATCCATGCTGGCACTTTAACGGAGAGCAGGCCCAGCGTAAATAGGCAGTGACATCAGGGCGTGTTGCTGACTGAGCAGGTTTTGCGAGTTGTCAATTTCCAAACTCAGCACCGACTTATCCTCAGACTGCTGCGCGGCCCTGTCATCAACGCAGGATTGCGCGGTCAATGTGTGTTGTGAAACCTCAAATCGAAAGGAAACATCATGGCCAGCTTACGCTTGTTTGAACCTGCTCTCAACGATCCCTTCGAATCGATGTTCAGGCGCTTTCTGTCGCCGGCACGGATAGACAGAACGCTCGACGAACTCGATGTGCGTGTTGATGTGGTGGAGAAGAACGGAACCTTCAAGGTTCGAGCCGATCTGCCGGGCGTCAAGAAAGAGGACATCAATGTGCGCATCGACGGCAATCTGGTACAGGTTGATGCCGAGACCAAGGGCGAAAGGGAATTCAAGGGAGAGGGTGACAAGGTGCTGCGCAGCGAGCGCTATTACGGCTCGGTGTCACGCGCCTTTACGCTGCCGCAGGACGTCGACGAAGGCAAGGCCGTCGCCAAATATGAAGACGGCGTGCTGACGCTTGAACTGCCCAAGAAGGCCACCTCAGCCGCCAAGCGCTTGGCGGTCAACTGATCGATGATCGGTCCCGTGGGCGGGCTTGAGACTGCTGGGGGCAGTGGCGCCGGGGGTGTGGCGCCACCGGCAACGATCAATTGCCTGTCCGCGGGCACTCCGGGAAATACGCATCATGACAAAGCAAAGGATTCTTCTGATTCAGGGCCACCCTGATACTGAAATCACCCATCTCGGACATGTGCTCGAAGATGCTTACGCGCGTGGTGCCGCCTCCGCGGGTCACGAAGTGCGTCGCATCGCGGTGGCAAAACTCAATTTTCGGCTATTGCGAAGCAAGAAGGAATGGCAGTTTGGCAAGCTGCCGGATTCACTGGAACAGGCCCAGCGCGACATTGCGTGGGCTGAGCACATTGTCATTTTCTATCCGCTTTGGCTAGGTGACATGCCAGCCCTGCTGAAAGGCTTTCTGGAACAGGTAGCGCGTCCCGACTTCGCCTTCAACAAGCACAGCGCCAACCCTTTTGAGGTGAAGAAACTCGCCGGCCGCTCGGCACGCGTGGTGGTCACGATGGGTATGCATGCCACCCTCTATCGATGGTTTTTCCGCGCCCACAGCGTGAAGTCACTGGAGCGCAACATATTGCGCTTCCTGGGTCTGGCACCGGTAAAGGAAACGCTCATTGGCATGGTCGAGGAGTTGGATGAAACGAAGCTCCAGGAGTGGACCGGAGAGCTCGAAAGTCTAGGCGCCGCAGCTCAGTAGCCTGCCCGGCCGCAAGGAAATCTGTCACTGCAAGGAATCCCTGTTGCGAATTGTCAAGACGAAGGGGCGCTTGGCCATCTAGAGTAGAGGCGTGATTGATGGGCACTTGAAGCAGGCACCTGATGTCCCGCTTTGGGCCGATCAGGCAGAAAGGCGGGCACCATGAACAAGCATAACGAAGCTGCAAACAAACAGGCAGTTCCACAAAAGCAATTGTCGACACTTGCTGGCGCAAGCGCGCCGATCAAAACCTTGTCGAGCCTGACAGGCGAGCTGTGCCGGATTCACACGGCGGCAGGATCGGCGATATTCAAGGACTGGCTGGCTGACCTTGTGTTGCTGTTCTCGCCGGGGGGGCGTGATGCACTGCTCAACGCAAGACCAACGTTCTACCAAAGTCAATCCGAGCGCACTGTGAAAGCCCTCGCGGAGTCTGCCCAGACGATGCTGCAGGCACAGCAAGGACTGTTTGACTGGCAGCTTGAGTCCTTTGGCAGGATGTTCACCAGACGCTAGAACTTGCCAGCTGATCCTGACACGCAGCCTGTCACTTGCCGCTTCTTGGCAGAATCGTGTACTTCCTGTCGCTTGTGATGACACAGCAGGCCGGGGCTTCGTGTGTTCGATGGACTGATATTTGATCCCAGTTATCACCCTCAGCATCTTCCACAATGTCGCAGAGTTGATAAGGCGTCACGATTCGCGGATCAAATTCAACAAGATCGGCAAGTGATCCATCAAGGCGCGTGACTTGGGCGTAGGCGCTTAACTTGATTCCACCTTTCATGACAAGGTGGAAACTGTCCACGGCGTCCTCATCCACGAAGTCGACTGCTGATTCCGGAACAATATTCAGCAGTACCCATTGATCACCAAATGCGCTTGTGGCTTTGGCAGTGGCCTCCTCTTCATTCGGATAGGGGTCGCCGATCTGGAACTTTCCAAGTCGCTTTTCCTCGGCTGCGTCTGCATAGGCATAGACGGTATGGCGTGATGCCACCACCGCTGACGAGGCTGGATGCTTCAACAGATCGGAGTCGACTCCCCAATAAGGCAGGAATTGCTCTGGCTCAGCGTCTTTTGCAAGTTTGACATACAAAACATCCCACTCGATCCACCATTCATCAACCTTGCCTAAATCATAGGGGCAGTAGAACCTGGACTCACCTTCATATTTCGAAACGACTGTAGACACGACTTTCTCCTCGTAACGGTCTGACGCTAGCACACAAGAATGAGGGGCACAAGGCCGGCAGAAGCCATTCTTGATCGTTCGCAAAGGATGAGGCTGGACCAAGCACACCCGTACATCGGAGTGCTCGCCTGGCCAAGCGGGTGTGACGAATACACTGCAGCTTCATCACCATGCTCGATCTCCTCAAAACCTTCTCCTGGCAGGAGTTGCGCCATCACCCCTGGCGCAACGCCGCTGCCGTGTTGGCCGTGACGCTGGGTGTCGCGCTGGCCTTTTCAGTGCATCTGATCAATGCCTCTGCGCTCGCTGAATTCTCGCAGGCCGTGCGCTCTGTCGGTGGGCAGCCGGATCTGGAACTGCGCGCGGTGCAGGGCAGTTTTGACGAATCGCTCTATGCCCGCGTCGCGCAACTGCCGGAGGTTGCGCTGGCCTCGCCCGTGCTGGAGGTCAGCAGCTACGCCCTGAACGACAAGGGCGAGCGTGTGCCGCTGCGCATTGTCGGTGTCGATGCGCTGCTGGTGGCCAGTGTGGCACCGGCGCTGATGCCGCGTGTCAACACGGGTACCGACCGGCTGGCATTGTTCTCGCCTGGCCATGTGTTTCTGAACGCGTCCGCACGCCAACGCTGGGCCGGTGACACCTTGCAGCTGCAAAGTGCGCTGCAACTCAAACGTGTCAGCGTGGCCGGCAGCGTCAGCGCTGCCGGTGCTCCGCTGGCGCTGATGGACATTGGCGCGGCGCAGGAGTTTTTTGGTAGGCAGGGACAACTCTCGCGCATCGACCTGCGGCTGCAGGCCGGCGTTGACCGCGCTGCCTTCGTGCGCAGCTTGCAGCGCGGCGCAGACTGGCCGACCAACGTCACTCTGACGGAACCGGGCGATGCGCTGGCGCAGGTCAGCAACATGTCGCGCGCCTACCGCGTCAATCTCAGTGTGCTGGCACTGGTGGCGCTGTTTACCGGTTCTTTTCTGGTGTTCTCGGTTCTGTCGCTCAGCGTGGCCAAGCGGAGCCAGCAATTTGCCCTGCTGGGCGTGCTGGGTCTGAGCGCACGCAGCCGGCTGGCATTGGTACTGTGGGAATCACTCGCACTGGGTTTGCTCGGCAGCGCCACCGGCATCGCCCTGGGCACAGCACTGGCGCTGCTGGCGCTGCGCATGCTCGGCGGCGACCTCGGCGGCGGCTACTTTGCTGGTGCCGTGCCGACCCTGCAGTGGGACGGCACGGCTGCCTTGCTCTATGGAGTGCTGGGCGTTGTCGCCGCCCTGGTCGGTGGCTGGTGGCCGGCGCGACAGGCGCAGCAACTGGCCCCAGCCCTGGCGCTCAAGGGTCTGGGCACGGACCTGATGAAGCGGCGCAGTCACTGGATCAGCATCCTGCTACTCGTCAGCAGCGCCCTGCTGGCAAGCGCCCCGCCGGTGTTTGACCTGCCACTGGCGGCCTATATTTCGATCGGTTTGTTGTTGCTGGGCGGCATCACGGCCTTGCCTTGGCTGATTGGCCTCTTGCTGGATCAGTTGACGCCGCGCCTGAGCCGCCACGCTCTGCCGGTGCTGGCGCTGGAGCGTGCCCGGCGTGTGCGCGGCAGTGCCGCTGTGGCTGTGAGCGCGGTGGTGGCCTCGCTCAGTCTGGCGGTGGCCTTGACCGTGATGGTGGCGAGCTTTCGCGAGTCCATGATCCACTGGCTTGACCAGGTGTTGCCAGCCGACCTTTATCTGCGCAGCGCCCGCAATCTGGCGGCCGGCGACACGGTCTACTTCAAACCCGAGTTTGTGCAGGCCGCTGGCAAGCTGCCCGGTGTGCAAGGCCTGCAAGCGCAGCGCCTGGTCTTGCTGCTGCTCAGTCCGGATCGGCCGGCCGTGGCGCTGATGGCACGTGAACTCAGCGACCCCGGTCACGATCTGCCCATGGTCGGTGAGCCCTTACCCGTGCCTGATGGCGCCATCGGCATTTATGTCAGCGAAGCCATGCTTGATCTGCACGGCGCCCGCGTCGGCGCGGTGTTTGCGCCCCTGGCAAACGCCTTCAAGGTTTTGGAGCCGCGCAACGCGTCGCCAATCAGACCCTTCTTCGTCGCTGGCGTCTGGCGCGACTATGCGCACCAGGGCGGCGCCATTGCCATCGACAGGGCAGTCTTCGAGCAACTCAGCGGCGACCAGCGCGCCAATGACCTGGCAATTTGGCTGAGTGAGAAGACGCAGCCCGAAGCGGTGCAACAAGCCTTGCGCGGCCTGGCCGACTCCCTGGATCCGGGTGCCGGGGCGCTGCTTGAATTTGGTACGACGCGCCAGATTCGCGCCATGTCACTGAGAATTTTCGACCGCAGTTTTGCCGTCACTTACTGGCTGCAGGCAGTGGCTATAGGCATTGGCCTGTTTGGCGTCGCCGCAAGCTTCAGCGCGCAGGTGCTGGCGCGGCGCAAGGAATTTGGCTTGCTGGCTCACCTGGGACTGACGCGAAGCCAGATTCTGGCTGTGGTGGGCCTGGAGGGTGCCGCCTGGACCAGCTTGGGTGCCATCGCGGGGCTGGCCTTGGGACTGGCGGTGGCGCTGGTGCTGGTGCATGTGGTCAATCCGCAGAGCTTCCACTGGACCATGGATCTGGTTGTGCCATGGAGTCGCCTGCTGGCCCTGTGTCTGGCGGTGGTTGCAGCCGGTACGCTGACCGCCTGGCTGTCCGGCCGGGCGGCGGCGGGCAAAGACGCGGTGCTGGCGGTCAAGGAAGACTGGTAGCGCCGCCTAGCGCCGTACGGCACGGCCTGCCAGCAACTGACTGGCAGCAAAGCTCAGGGCGAGCAGCACGATGACGGCCGCGCCAACGGCTATTTCCTTACCCTGGTACCAAAGCGCCAGATCGACGTTCAGCCAGCGCAGCAGGCCCAGCGCAGCAACGCCCAGGCTGATCAGCGCAACCATCAGGCCCATCACCCGGGATGCGACGCGGGCACGCTGATCGGCCCGGCGCAGCAGGCGCGCGATCCACAAGCCGTTGATGCCATCCATCAGCAGCATGCCGCAGGTAAAGGCCAAGCCCAGCACCAGCGCGTGCATGACGCCACCGTGCCGGGTCGCGGTCACAGCAAACAGCGCGGCCTGACTCATGGTGTCAAAAGAAAGGGCAAAAAGAGCGCCGACGGCGGCAATCGCCAGCGGATGCGAAGCCGATTGCAGATGCACCAGCAGTCCGGCTTTGACGCCCACCGGCGCCACCACCGCATCTGGGGCGGCGCTCAAGACGGCGCGCAGATTCAACAAACCCAGCAAGGTCAGAAAGGCGATGGAAATCCAGGTACCGACATCCTCCATCCATGGCGGCACCTGCCATTGGCTGGACGCGACGCCGACGCCCAACGCGATCAGCATGACGATGCTGCCGTGACCCAGTGAGAATAAGGAACCACACCAGCGCGCCCGCTGCGGCGCCTCGCGCAGGTTGTAGCGCGTCAGGCCGTCAATGGTGGCCAGATGGTCGGGATCCAGGCCGTGTTTGGCGCCGAACACGAACACCAGACCCAGCAAGGCAATCCAGTCGTTGGGAAGTTCCATGAGCCCTCACCATACAAGATCCGTGCCGCTCGCGCAACATGGGCAGACACCAATCAAACAGCGCTCATGCTCCGATCGGATCCGTTGTACAGGCATGCAGCAACTGGTTAGCTTACCGGTTATTCACTAACCGTTAACGCCGGGCGTACTACCCTGCAACAGAGCCCCACCACAGGAAAGACCTCGCATTCCTGGCGCCCCGTCACGGCGCACCAGGATGGCGCGCTATTTGCTTTGAAGCTTTCATCAGGCCCCATCGAGGTCTGGCTCCAGGAGACAACATGGGCGAAATGAACGACATTTTCACGCTGGGCCGTGAGGCTTTGCACGGCATTGAACAGCGTCTTGGCATGTCCCGACGCGACTACCTGCAGTTCTGCGCCACGCTGGCGGTCACCATGGGCCTGCCAAAGGGGGCGGATGCTGCCGTGGCGAAGGCGATCGAGGCGGCCAAGCGGCCTTCCGTGATCTGGTTGCACTTTCAGGAATGCACGGGCTGCACCGAATCCCTGCTGCGCGCCGAGCATCCGACGCTGGAAAAACTGATTCTTGAAATCATTTCGCTGGACTACCACGAGACCTTGATGGCTGCCGCCGGACACCAGGCCGAAGCGGCGCGCAAGGACGCGATGAAGGCCAACAAGGGCAAGTACGTGCTGGTCATCGAGGGTGCGATTCCGGTCAAGGAAAACGGCAATTACTGCAAGATCGGCGGTCACACGGCCATCGACCTGCTCAAGGAATGCGCCGCCGACGCTGCTGCAGTGATTGCGATCGGCTCCTGCGCCTCCTGGGGCGGCATGCCCTCGACCGGCCCCAACCCGTCCGGGGCATCGAGCGTGGCCGAAGTGCTGGGCAAGCCGGTGGTAACGATTCCGGGTTGCCCACCCAATCCCTACAACTTCCTGGCCACGGTCGTTCACTTCCTGACCTTCGGCAAACTGCCCGAGGTGGACAAACTGGGTCGCCCCAAGTTTGCCTATTCCAGACTGGTTCACGAGAACTGCGAGCGCCGCGCCCACTTTGATGCCGGCCGCTTCGCGATCGAGTTTGGTGACGCCGGGCACCGCCAGGGACATTGCCTCTACAAGCTGGGCTGCAAAGGACCCGAGACCTACGCCAACTGCCCGACGCTCGGCTTTGGCGACGCCGGCGAGAACAACTGGCCGGTCGGTTGCGGCCACCCGTGTATCGGCTGCACCGAAAAGGGCGTCGGCTTTGCCAAGCCAATCCATCAGCTCGCCACCATGAAGAATGTGGCGCCGCCACTGCAGTACGCACGCATCGTTGAGGAACAAGGCAAGGGTGCCACCCTCGCCTCTGCCGCAGCCCTGGCAGCGCTGGCTGGCGCCGCTGCAGGTGCGGCCGTGATGCTGACGCGCAACCTGGGTCTGTCGCACGCCGCCGAAGAGGCTGAGCGGGCCAAATCCGAAGGCAAACAGCAAGACAAGGCGCGGAGCTAAGCATGGACTCCCGCCGCGATTTCCTCAAAGGGGTTCTCGCAAGCAGTGCCGCCCTCACAGCGGCCACTGTTGCGCCACCCGCTTGCGCCCGGGAGACTCTGAGTGTCCCGACCGGGGCGCTCGGACTCCTGTACGACGCCACCCTGTGCATCGGCTGCAAGGCCTGCGTTGCCGCCTGCAAGGAGGTCAACAACAATCCGCCCGAGTTCTCGACCGAAGACCATCTGTGGGACACGCCGCTGGACACCTCCGGCTACACCTTCAACCTGATCAAAATGTACCGCAACGGCAGCATGGAGACGAAGGACTCCGAAGTGAACGGCTACGCCTTCATGAAGACCTCGTGCATGCATTGCGCAGACCCGTCCTGCGTGTCAGCCTGCCCGGTCTCTGCCATGATCAAGGACGCCGTGACCGGCATTGTTTCCTACGATCCCAGCGCCTGCGTCGGTTGCCGCTACTGCGTCGTGGCCTGCCCCTTCGGCATTCCCAAATACCAGTACGACTCACCCACCGGCAAGATCGGCAAGTGCGAACTGTGCCGCCATCGCACCAAGGACGGACACTATTCAGCCTGCGCCGAAGTCTGCCCCACCGGCGCCACCCTGGCCGGCAAGACCAGCGACCTGCTGCTCGAAGCCAAACGCCGCCTGGCCCTCAAACCTGGCAGCGTCACACGCTACCCGCGCGGCAAGTTGGGCGGACCCGACCAGAGCTACGAGGGCCCGGTTGGCAAGTACCTGCAACACGTTTACGGTGAAAAGGAATACGGCGGCACCCAGGTACTCAAACTCTCCAGCGTGAGTTTCGACAAGGTCGGCATGCCCGATCTGCCGCCCAAATCGTCGGCAGCCACCTCCGAGACGATTCAGCACTCCTTGTACGGCGGCCTGATCATGCCGATCGCGGTGCTCGGTGCCTTGAGTTTCATCGCCAAGAAGAACGTCCACGATGAAGACGATTCGGACGGCAACGGAACAGGGGAGAAATGAGCATGGCACAGCATCAACACACAAGTCCTGCGCCGGTCGGCGGCAGCCTGATCAACGCCGCCACGCTGGTCTGCGGCGTGCTCATCGCCGTCATGGCAGCCATTCTCCTGGTGCGCTTTGTCTTTGGTCTGGGAGCCGTCACCAACGTCAACGACGGCTACTCCTGGGGCATCTGGGTCGTGGTCGATGTCATGATCGGCTCGGCGCTGGCCTGCGGCGGCTTCTCGGTGGCCCTGCTGGTCTACATCTTCAACAAGGGCGAGTATCACCCGCTGATCCGCCCGGCCCTGTTGGCCAGCCTGTTTGGCTACACCCTGGCCGGCGGCGGCATCTTCTTTGATCTGGGTCGCTGGTGGAACTTCTGGCACATCTTCTGGCCTGGCTACGTGAACGCCAATTCGGTCATGTTCGAGGTAGCAGCCTGCGTGACGGCCTACATCATGGTTATGTGGATTGAATTTTCACCGGTCTTCCTGGAGAAACTCGGCCTTCGCGATGCCAAGAAGAAACTGACCAAGGTGCTGTTCTTCTTTATCGCGCTGGGCATGGTGCTGCCGATGATGCACCAGGCATCGCTCGGTACCATGCTGGTGGTGATGGGCGGACAGGTCAACCCGCTCTGGCAAACCCCGATGGTGCCGCTGATCTACCTGCTGACGGCGATCGTCATCGGCTATGGCGTGGTGTTGTTCGAGTCCTGTGTTGCGGCATCTGCCTATCGCCGCAAGATCGAGATGCATCTGCTCAACCCGATGTCTAAAGTCATGCTGGGTGTGTTGGCGGTTTATCTGCTGGTGCGCCTGGCCGACCTGCTGGCGCGCGGCGCACTCGGCGAAGCCTTCAAACCGAATTTGCAGGCGTTCGCCTTCTGGCTGGAGAACCTGTGCTTTGTCGCCCCCTTCTTCCTGATTGGCAATGTCGAGTCGCGCCGCAATCCGGCACGCCTGTTCCTGGCCGGCATCGCCATCATGCTCGGCGGTATCCTGCTGCGCCTCAATGGTTTCCTGATCGGCTACGGACATCACACCGGGTCCGGCTGGACCTATTTCCCCTCATTCACGGAAGTCATGGTGACCACCGGAATGTTCGCTATCGAGGTCCTCGGTTACATCATCATCACGCGTCGCTTCCCGGTACTGCCACGGGAAAACGCACAGGTGGCCAATTAAATAAAGATGGAGACTCCAAATGTCCAAACGCATCACGATTGATCCGATCACCCGCATCGAAGGCCACCTGCGGATCGATGTCGACATCGATGGCGGCAAGGTGCAAAAAGCCTGGTCCTCCGGCCAGATGTGGCGCGGCGTCGAGCTGATTCTGCTCGGACGCGATCCACGCGACGCCTGGGCCATCACGCAACGCATCTGCGGCGTCTGCACCACGGTGCATGCCATCACCTCGGTGCGCGCGGTCGAGAACGCGCTCAAGATGGAAATTCCGCTGAACGCCCAGTACATCCGCAACCTGATCATCCTGGCGCACTCAGTCCATGATTTCATCGTCCACTTCTATCACCTGTCGGCCCTCGACTGGGTCGATGTGACCTCGGCGCTCAAAGCCGATCCGGACAAGACCTCGATACTGGGCGAGAGCCTCTCCAGCTGGCACCTCAACAGCAAGCACGAGATGCGCCGCGTGCACGAGCGGCTCAAGCATTTCGTCAACGGCGGCCAGCTTGGCATCTTCACCAACGGCTACTGGGGCCATCCGGCCATGAAGCTCTCGCCCGAAGTGAATCTTCTGGCAGTGGCGCACTACCTGCAGGCACTCGAAGTGCAGCGCAAGGCCAACAAGATCGTCTCCATCCTGGGATCAAAAACGCCGCACATCCAGAACGTTGCTGTCGGCGGTGTGGCCAATCCGCTGGCCACCGATTCGCAGGCCGTGCTGACGGTGGAACGTCTGATGGCGATCAAGGGCTGGATCGATGAACTGTCGGATTTCGTCAAGAACGTTTACCTGATTGACGTGGCTGCAGTCGGTGCCTTCTACCCCGAGTGGACAGCGATTGGCAAGGGTGTCACCAACTACCTGTCGGTACCCGACATTCCACTGGACACCAAGGGCACCCAGTTTGCTTTCCCCGGCGGCTTCATTGAAGGCGGCGATCTGGGCAAGCGCAAACCAATCTCGTCCTTCAACGATGACTACTGGCAAAAAGGCGTCGAGGAGTCGGTCAAGCACTCCTGGTACAACTACGCGAAGGCCGGAGCCTTGCATCCCTACAAGGGCGAGACCGCGCCGAACTACACCGACTTCAAGGAAGACGCCAAGTATTCCTGGATGAAGTCGCCCACCTTCTACGGCCAGACGGCGCAGGTGGGTCCGCTGGCACGCGTGCTCAATGGCCTGGCAGCTGGTCACGCTCCGACCACCAAGTACGCCACCGCCGCACTCGATACGGTGTCGGCCCTGGCCAAGACCAAGATCGGCCTGGGCGCTATGCACTCCACCATCGGGCGCCACGCAGCGCGAGCCATCACCTGCTGCGTCAACGTTGACCTGCTGGCAGATCAGTGGACCGCCTTGCTCACCAACATGGGCAAGGGCGATCTGGCCACCTTCAACAAACCGGTCTTCCCCAAAGGCGAAGTCATGGGCGTCGGCTTTCACGAGGCGCCGCGCGGTGCGCTATCGCACTGGGTCGTCATCGACAACGGCAAGATCAAGAACTACCAGTGCGTGGTGCCCTCGACCTGGAACGCCTGTCCGAGAAACGAAAAGGACGAGCCCGGCCCGTACGAAGCATCCCTCATGGGCACACCGATTGCGGACCCGGAGAAACCACTGGAAGTGCTGCGCACGATTCACTCCTTTGACCCCTGCATCGCCTGCGCCATTCATCTGACCGACAAGGAAAGTGACACGGCCATTTCCATCAAGGCGGTCTGAACGGCCTTACCATCCAAGGGTCGGCTCATTCAGCCGACCCTTCCTTTTTATTGGGCCAAATTCCATGCGTGCAGTTGTTCTGGGTATCGGCAACACCATCCTCACCGATGAGGCAGCCGGTGTGCGCGCCGTTGAACTGCTGGAGCAGCGCTACCGAGTGCCGGACAACGTGCTGGTGATTGACGGTGGCACCTCCGGCATGGAGATGATCGAAGACCTGTCGGACCTCGATTTCCTGATCGTCATCGATGTCGTCAAGACCGGTCAGGCGGCGGGTACCGTGGTGAAAATTGCCGGCGACGAGATTCCGGTTTTCTTCCGGCGCAAACTCTCACCGCATCAGATCGCCCTGCCGGACGTGCTGGCCAGCCTCGAATTACTCGATGCCATGCCGAAAGAAATCATCGTGCTCGGCGTCGAGCCGATCTCACTCGAACTTGGCATGGAGATGACCGACACGGTGGCTGCAAAAGTTCCCTTGCTGGTCGAAATGGCCGTCATGGAACTTCGTGCGCGCGACTACCTGCTTGAAGCACGGACGAGCGGGGTCGCCTGAGATGTGTCTTGCTGCCCCCTCGCTCGTGCTTGAAGTTCATGATGGCATGGCGCTCACCGAGTGCTTCGGACAGCAGCGCCAGGTCAGCCTGATGCTGCTCGAAGAAGCGGTGGCCGTTGGCGACTATGTTCTGATCCAGGCCGGCGGCTTTGCCTTCGAACGGATCGAGCCTGAGCGCGCGCTGGAGGCTCTGGCACTGATGACACAACTGATGACCGAGGGCGCTGACGCCCGCAGCTGGGGCGAGGCAAAACCATGAGTTTTCGCATTCACGGCGACAGTCCGATGGAACTGGTCGAAGAAGCCTTCTTTCGCATCCAGCGCGAGCAAATGGCTGATGTTCCCATTCTCAATGCGGCGCTCAATGTCGAGGCGGTCGACTTCCAGCGCTGGCAGGGTCATTGGTTGGGCGTTGTCATCACGCCCTGGTGCATGAGCATCCTGCTGCTGCCCGGCAGCCAGGAAGACTGGATTTCCGCTGGGCAAAACAAGCGCCGCTTCGTCAAGTTTCCGGCTGGCGACTTCGCCTTTCTTGGGGGCGTCGAGCCTGAACTCGGTGAATACCAGAGCTGTTCACTTTTTTCCCCGATGGAGAGGTTCCCGACCCAGCGTGAAGCGACCCAGACGGCGCGCGCGTCCTTGATCGGTTTGTTGAGCGCCCCGGCCACCAAGTCGGCACCCGACGAAGAAAAACCGGTCGACAAGCCTTCGCTGTCACGCCGACGCTTCTTTGCCATGCGCTAGGCTTGGCGTCGGTACCAACTGATTAATGGAGGGCTTGAGCATGTCGACGATTTCCGACTTCAATACTGCGGCTCAGGCCGGCATCGATCGCGAGCACGAGGTTCAGCTGAGCCTGCTACGCACGCTGTGCCAAGCGATACGCGAACAGCGCAGCACCAGTGAAGTGGCACAACTTCTGGGGCATTTCAGCGACTATTGCGAAGCCCATTTCGTTTCCGAAGAATTGATCATGCGGCAGCACAGTTTTGAAGAGTACGAGGATCACGCCGATGATCACTGCCACATGATGGACCTGCTCAGAGTGATCGCCACCGACTGGGAAACCGCAGACTCATCCAGCCTGAAGGCCAGCACCGACGAAGCCCTGGCCTTCATCGAAAATCACATCAGCACACGTGACAAGCGTTTCGCCGATTTTCTGCACCGCGCTGAATAGTCCAAATGCATGAAATGTCGCTGGCCGAGGGCGTGCTGCAACTGATAGAGGACGCGGCGCGGCAGCAGCAGTTTGCCAAGGTCAAGACCGTATGGCTGGAGATCGGCCAGCTCTCGGGCGTCGAGGTCGAAGCCATGAAGTTCTGCTTCGATGCGGTAACCCGCGACAGCGTGGCGCAAGGGGCGCAACTGGAGATCATTGCACTGCCAGGCACCGGCTGGTGCATGGCCTGCGCAAAGTCAGTGCCCATGACCGAAGTCTTTGGTGAATGTCCGCACTGCGGCGGCTACCAGATGCAGGTGACCGGCGGCACTGAAATGCGATTGAAGGAACTTGAAGTAGAGTAGCGAAGTCGGAAATTGCAAAAGTACCAGTTGTCAAGCTGTTTGACATTACGATCCAGGCTTTGTCATTGCGGCTGCCCGTGTCATTGCGGGCCACGACCCGCAATCCAGTATTGGCGTGCCACTGGATCCCGGATCGAGTCCGGGATGACAAGTGGCAGGTCCGGGATGACAAGTGGCAGATCCGGGATGACAAGTGGCAGGTCCGGGATGACAAGTGGCGAGTCCGGGGTCACAACGGAATATCAGCAATTTTCGTTTCCCTAAGCGAATACCTTAACGGAGAGATCGAATGTGCACAACTTGCGGCTGCGGCGCCGGCGAAGTCAGAATCGAGGGCGAGACGGCCCACCACGACCATGAACATAGCCATGATCATGTGCATGCTGATGGCAGCCGGCACAGCCACGGCCATGACCATGGCGATGAATCGCATGAACACACGCACCCGCATGCGCACGAACATCCACACGGCCAGGCGGCGCACGCCCACGCACCGGGCATGGACAGCAAACGCATGGTGCAGATCGAGCAGGACATCCTGGCCAAGAACAATGCCTATGCGCAGGCGAATCGGCAGCAACTCTCGGAGAAAGGCATCTTCGCGCTCAATCTGGTCTCCAGCCCGGGCTCCGGCAAGACCACACTGCTGTGCAAGACCATCACCCTGCTGGAAGGCCAGGCGCTGGCCGTGATCGAGGGCGATCAACAAACCACACACGATGCCGAGCGCATTCGCGCCACCGGCGCGCCTGCCATCCAGATCAACACCGGCAAGGGCTGTCATCTGGACGCCCACATGGTCGGCCATGCGATGGAGCAACTCGACCTGCAGGCCGACAGCCTGCTGATGATCGAAAACGTCGGCAACCTGGTCTGTCCGGCCGCCTTTGACCTGGGCGAGGCGCACAAGGTGGTGATCCTGTCAGTGACCGAGGGCGAGGACAAGCCGCTCAAATACCCTGACATGTTTCGCGCGGCCAGCCTGATGCTGCTCAACAAGATCGACCTGCTGCCGCATCTGGATTTTGACGTGGCCGGGGCCATTGCCTACGCGCGCCGTGTCAATCCACGGATTCGCGTGATCGAGCTTTCTGCGACCAGCGGCGCCGGCATGGACGAGTGGCTGGATTTTCTGCGTACTGGCGTGATCAGTGCACGCGCTGCCAGACAGGAAACCGTCGAGCGCCTGAAGCAGCGCATTGCCACACTGGAAGCCCGCTTGCAACAACGTCCGTGAGGGCTCAACAATTGGTTCGTCATTGCGAGCGAAGCGTGGCAATCCATGCCCCCGGTTGTCATCCCGGACTTGCCACTTGTCATCCCGGACTTGATCCGGGATCCAGTAGCACGCCAATACTGGATTGCGGGTCGTGGCCCGCAATGACATGGGCACCCGCAATGACACGGGCATCCGCAATGACACGGGCACCCGCAATGACACGGGCACCCGCGATGATAAGCAAGCGCCCGCGATGATAAGCAAGCGCCCGCAATGACGAACGCCAGTTGCATCGCGCGCCACATCCGGGTAACGGGCATCGTCCAGGGGGTTGGCTTTCGGCCCTTCGTCTGGCGTCTGGCGCAAGAACTTCAACTCAGTGGCTGGGTCCGTAACGACGCCCAGGGCGTCGAAATTGCGGCACAGGGAACGCGCTTGCAAATCGACGCCTTGCTCGAACGATTGCGCAACGAGGCACCAGTGCTGGCACGCGTAGACAGCATACATAGCCAGGACGTGGCACTCGGTACGCTCGGTACGCTCGGCACACTCGGTACGTTCAGCATCCTGGCCAGCGTTACCGGTCAGTCCAACACGGCGATCGGACCCGATGTGGCGGTCTGCCCGGACTGCCTGGCGGAGTTGTTTGATCCCGGCCATCGGCGCTGGCGCCACGCCTTCATCACCTGCACGCACTGCGGCCCGCGCTACACGGTCACGCGCGCCCTGCCCTATGACCGGCCGCAGACCAGCCTGGCGCCGTTCCCGCTGTGCCCGCAGTGCGAGCGCGAGTACCTGACGCCCCCTGACAGACGCTTCCATGCCGAGACCACTTGCTGCCCGCAGTGCGGGCCGCGACTTGCGCTCAGCCAGCTTGACGGCCGCGCTATCGAAGGTGATGCCATCGCCGCCACACTCGAATTGCTGAAGTCTGGCGCCATCGTCGCGATCAAGGGTCTGGGCGGCTTTCACCTGGCCTGTGACGCGCGCAACAGCGCTGCGGTGGCGCGTTTGCGGCTGCGCAAGAACCGCGAAGCCAAACCGTTTGCCGTGATGACGGCCAACGTCGCCAGCCTGTCGCCCTACGCCAGCGTCTCGGCGCAGGAGCGCGCGCTGCTGGAGGGGCGTGAGCGGCCGGTCGTATTGCTGCGCGCACAGTCGCCAGGCCTTCAGGCGCTGGAGGGTGTGGCGCCGGCACTGCTGAACCTGGGTGTCATGCTGCCGAGCACGCCAATTCACTTCCTGCTGTTTCACGAAGCGGCCGGGCGACCCGGTGGGACCGACTGGCTGGCAGCAGCGCAGGCACTGGTGCTGGTAATGACCAGCGCGAATCCGGGTGGTGAGCCCATCGTGCGCGACACGACCGAGGCGCGCAGCCGGCTGGCCGGTATCGCCGATGCGCTGCTGGATCACGACCGCGAGATCGTGGCACGCTGCGACGACAGTGTGATCCGTCCGCTGACTGAGTATGAAGATTCAGCAGCGGCTTTGTCATGCCGGACCCGATCCGGCATCCAGGTCCCCGCAGACGCTGGATCCCGGATCGAGTCCGGGATGACAGTCAATCGGTGGCAGTTCATCCGGCGCAGCCGCGGCTATGCACCTGCCGCGCTCAAGCTGCCGCGCAGCGGGCCCTCCGTACTGGCTTTCGGCGCCCAGCTGAAGAACAGCATCTGCCTGACGCGCGGCGACCAGGCCTTTGCCTCACCCCACATCGGCGATCTGGACAATGCTGCCACCTGCGAGTTTCTGGACGAAACCGTCGATCGCATGCTCAAGCTGCTCGACGTGAAGCCCGAGCTCGTCGCCCACGACCTGCACCCGCACTACTACAGCACCCAGGCCGCACTGGCCTTTGCCGCGCGTCATGGGCTGCCCACCGTGGCAGTGCAACACCACCACGCCCACATCGCCGCTGTCTGCGCCGAACATGGTCATCACGGACCGGTGCTCGGTCTGGCGCTCGATGGCGTCGGACTCGGCTCTGACGGTGCGGCCTGGGGCGGTGAATTGCTGCGCGTCGATGGCGCGCAGTTCGAGCGGCTTGGCCATCTGAGGCCGCTACCCCTGCCCGGCGGCGACAAAGCGGCACGTGAGCCCTGGCGCATGGCAGCGGCGGTATGGCATGAGACTGGCCGCAACGCAGAGATCGGTCGGCGCTTCACCCAAGGGGGCTCGGGTATCGTGGCCCAGCTGCTGCGCCAGAACCTCCACTGCCCGTGCAGCAGCAGCATGGGCCGCGTCTTCGACGCAGCAGCCGGTTTGTTGGGACTGTGCGATCAGATGCAATACGAAGCGCAGGCCGCGATTTTTCTGGAGCAGGCGGCCACGCGCCACATCGAGCAGCATGGCTGGCCGCGGGCCATGAACGCCGGCTGGTCGATCAGCGGTGACGGGCAGCTCGACCTGTTGCCGCTGCTGGCTGCGCTGGACGGCGAGGCCGACGTCGATCAGGCGGCGGCCGTCTTTCACGCCACGCTGGTCGACGCTTTGGCCAGCTGGGTCGCAGGAGCGAGCGAGGCTGGGGGAGTGAAAACCCTGAGTTGGGGCGGCGGCTGTTTCCTGAACTCCCTGCTATCGTTGGGACTGCGAAAGAATCTGGAACAAGGCGGCTTCACCGTGCTGGCGCCACGGCAGTTGTCGCCGGGTGACGCCGGCATTGCCCTTGGGCAGGCCTGGATCGCAATCAACTCTAAGGAACGCTGAGATGTGTCTTGCACTTCCGGTCAGGGTGGTAGAAATAGGCAGCGGCGCAGACAGCGAGCGGGCCGTGGTGGACCTTGGCGGCGTGCGCAAGGAAATTTCGCTGGCACTGCTCGACGGCGTACAGGTCGGCGACTACGTCATCCTGCATGTCGGCTACGCGCTGTCCAGACTCGACCCCGAGGAAGCGGAAAAGACGCTGGCGCTGTTCGCCGAGCTTGATCAAAGCAAGCTCGCAGCGTGAAATACATAGACGAATTCCGCGACGGCGAAGTCGCCCAAAGCATCGCCGGCAAGATTGCGCACAGTGCCCAGGGCGATCGTCGCTACAGTTTCATGGAATTTTGCGGCGGCCATACGCATGCCATGTCGCGCTATGGCCTGTCGGACCTGCTGCCGGAAACTGTGCGCATGGTGCACGGCCCGGGTTGCCCGGTTTGCGTGCTGCCGATCGGCCGCGTCGACATGGCGATCAATCTGGCCCTGCAGCAGAACGTGATCCTGTGTACCTACGGCGACACCTTGCGCGTGCCGGCGTCCAACGGGCTTTCGCTGATGAAAGCCAAAGCCCGTGGCGGCGACATCCGCATGGTCTATTCAACGCTCGATGCGCTGCGCCTGGCACGTGAAAACCCGCAACGTCAAGTGGTATTCTTTGCCATTGGCTTCGAAACCACCACGCCGCCGACCGCGCTGGCGATTCAGCAGGCGCAGCTGGAACAGTTGAGCAACTTCAGCGTGCTGTGCTGCCATGTGCTGACGCCCGCGGCGATCAGCCAGATTCTGGAGTCGCCCGAGGTGCGCCAGTGGGGCACGGTGCCGATTGACGGCTTCATTGGCCCGGCCCATGTCTCGACCGTGATCGGCAGCCGGCCTTACGAGTTCTTTGCCGAGGAATACCGCAAGCCGGTCGTCATTGCGGGCTTCGAGCCACTCGATGTGATGCAGGCGATCCTGATGCTGGTGCGCCAGGTCAACGATGGCCGTGCTGAAGTCGAGAACGAGTTCTCCCGCGCCGTCACGCGCGAGGGCAATCTCAAAGCCCAGGAGCGCGTGGCCGAGGTGTTCGAACTGCGCCGGGAATTTGAGTGGCGCGGCTTGGGGATCGTGCCCTACTCGGCCCTACAGATCCGCGAGAAGTACGCCGCCTTCGACGCCGAACGGCGTTTCGACCTTGAATACCAGTCGGTGCCCGACAACAAGGCCTGCGAATGTGGCGCCATTCTGCGCGGCGTGAAACGTCCGCAGGACTGCAAAATCTTCGGCACCGTCTGCACACCAGAGAATCCGATTGGCTCCTGCATGGTCAGCAGCGAAGGCGCCTGCGCCGCGCATTACAGTTACGGACGCTACAAGGACATGAACTGATGGCTGATGTCAAAAGAGGCTATGTGCGGCCACTCGATCTGAAAAGCGGTCGGGTCGATCTGACGCATGGCTCCGGCGGTCGCGCCATGGTGCAGCTGATCTCGGAACTGTTCGCCCACCATCTGGGCAACGAGTACCTGGGTCAGGGCAACGACGGCGCGGTTCTGCCGGCGCCGATGCTGGACGGCAAGCCGGCACGCATCGTGATGTCGACCGACAGCCATGTGGTGTCGCCCCTGTTCTTTCCCGGCGGCGACATCGGCTGCCTGTCGGTGCACGGCACCGTGAACGACGTGGCGGTGATGGGTGCCACACCGCTCTATCTCGCCGCCGGTTTCATCCTCGAAGAAGGCTTTGCGCTGGCCGACCTGGCGCGCATCGTCGAATCGATGGCCGAAGCTGCGCGCACGGCCGGCGTGCCGGTGGTAACAGGCGACACCAAGGTGGTGGAACGCGGCAAGGGCGACGGCGTTTTCATCACCACCACCGCCGTCGGCGTGCTGCCCGAGGGCCTGGAACTCGGCGGCAACCGCGCCCGACCTGGCGATGTGGTGCTGGTCTCGGGCTCCATGGGCGACCATGGCGTGGCCATCATGAGCCAGCGCGAGAACCTGTCGTTCGACGCCCCGATTGTTTCCGACACCGCGGCGCTGAACGGCCTGATCGCAGCGATGCTGGCCACGGGTGCCGACATCCGCTGCCTGCGCGACCCGACGCGCGGCGGCCTCGCCGCCACCCTGAACGAAATTGCCGGCCAGTCCGGTGTCGGCATGATGTTGCGAGAGAGCGCAATTCCGGTCAAGCCGGTGGTCGCCGCCGCCTGCGAATTGCTGGGGCTGGACCCGCTCAACGTGGCCAACGAGGGCAAGCTGATTGCCATTTGCGCCAGCGCGGACGCGCCGGCGCTGCTGGCGACGATGCGTGCACATCCGCTGGGCCAGGACGCCGCGCTGATCGGAGAGGTATCGATTGATACCCACCATTTCGTGCAACTGAGCACCGCCTTCGGTGGCCGGCGCATCGTCGACTGGCTGGCCAGCGATCAGCTGCCGCGCATTTGCTAGGCTGGCACCATGCGCATCCTGCTGCTGACCCATGCCTTCAACAGCCTGACCCAGCGTCTGGCAGCTGAGTTGCAGCAGCGCGGGCACCAGACCTCCATCGAGTTTGACATTGCCGACAGCGTCACCGAAGAAGCGGTGGCGCTGTTTGCGCCCGAGCTGATCGTGGCGCCCTATCTGCGTCGCGCCATTCCTGAATCCATTTGGTCGCGCATCGTCTGCCTGATCGTGCACCCCGGCGTGGTGGGC
>Ga0194063_10000505_pt1 | contig 28256 bp, 27 predicted proteins | sample SepL3720m_MetaG_FD_155459 | JGI IMG/M metagenome (GOLD analysis project Ga0194063, IMG submission 155459) | Anoxic zone freshwater microbial communities from boreal shield lake in IISD Experimental Lakes Area, Ontario, Canada - Sep2016-L373-20m | ecosystem: Environmental > Aquatic > Freshwater...
GGTTTTGTAGACAGTGCCCCAGTATTAGAGAGAACTTGGGCGCAAAAAAGTGGATTGGGCTGGATTGGTAAAAATGGAAATCTCATCAATAAAGAAGCAGGATCATTTTTTTTCATTGCCAGTTTAATTGTGGACCTACCGCTCCTGTATGATGATGCTTATGCAAAAGATTATTGTGGATCTTGTACCCGTTGTATAGATCATTGTCCAACAGCAGCCATCTTACCTAATAAAGAAATAGATGGCAGTAAATGTATTTCCTATTTTACCATTGAATTAAAAGATGCACTCATTCCTAACAACATGAAAGGAAAGTTTGACAATTGGCTATTTGGCTGCGATGCCTGTCAGGATATTTGCCCTTGGAACCGTTTTAAGTCCCCCAGCAAGGAACCCGCTTTTAAGCCAATCGAAGCAATATTTAATATGAGTAGTGCTGAATGGGAGACTTTATCAGAGGAAGGATTTAAGAAAGTATTTCAACATTCGCCATTGAAACGTACAGGTTATTCGGGCATATTGCGAAACCTACAATTTATTTCCCCATAAAAAAAGCCAACCATACTGGTTGGCTTTTTATCTTAGATTAAATTTTTAATTAAAACGCAGGATCAGCGGGGGTATTTGGATTATTATCCCTTTCTCTTAAAGGATAAGGCATCAGATTACGCTTACGTTCTGCATTGGGTCTACCAAATCTTCTCATATCTTCTAATTTCTGACCACTCATAAATAATTCAATACAACGTTGTTTGTAAATTTCATCTAACAACACTGCATAAGAACCAAAAGAGTTAATGGCAGGTTGATTAGCCCCTACTGCAAATGGATCAGCTCCTGCAGTTTTAGTAATCACTGCATTCAGGAAGATTTTACTATTGGTACTATCATTTCCGCGGGCCAGACATTCTGCTTTGATAAGGGTGATTTCACCTGGCAAATAAACTGGTATAGCGGTGGTAGCACCACTGTAAAATCCATTGATGCGATATCTTGGAGCAATGGTTGGATTGATTGATGTATGAAATAAAATTCTTCCATCATTCAATGCAGGTGCCAAAGCAGGCACCAACCCTAGCGTTGAATCTTTTGGTTGCACTACGTTATTGGTAGAAGTAGCGGTTTCGAAAACAGGATTCAAAGAAAGCGCATCAAAATTGAAAGTTGATTTCTTTGTGATATCCACCAAGTTGGCAGCTGCCAGTGCTTGTGAATATAAACCAGCATACAAAGAATACCTTGCTTTCAATGCATTGAGCGTATTGCTTATGTCAATACCGGCAGGAATACTAGAGGAAAAAGAAGCACTGATTGCATTGGCTGATACAGCTGCAATGGCTTCATCCAGCACAGTAATTGCTTTTTTAAAACCATCCACCCTGTCAATAAAGGTAACATTGGTACCAATACCATTGGGTACTTTTTCCCAGAACTGTGCCATATCTCCAATAGACAATGCTTTAAAGATACTAGCATAAGCAATCAATCCACTTGCATAGTTTTTGTCGCCCAGCAATTTTGCATTACTGATAACTAAATCAGCATCATAAATCACTTTATTGCAAGTAGTCCAAAAAGTAGTCAGCATGGAATTATTACCATCTACTAAATTACCGCCGGTACCCAGTTGCAATTCGGCAGTATTACCAGCATTTACCACAAACAATTCATTCGTAGTAAGTCCATTGATGGTAATAAGATTGTACAAGGTACTAGCTCTTCCCAGTGCGTATACCCTTTGCAATCCAACAGCAACACCAGTCAATCCTTTAGGAGAACTAAATACTTGGTCTTCTGTTGCACGCGAAGGATCCGTGAAATTTTTCTTGCAACCAATTTGAAGGCTGCCAACAGCCAGCAAAGATGCCAGTGTTAATAATTTTATATTATTATTTTTCATAATCATTTTTTTAAAGGTTTAGAATTTAGCAGAAAGGCCAATGCTGAATGTTTTTGGAATAGGCACTGAACCAAAATCTATACCGCGCAAAATATTACTTTGTCCACCAGAATTTACTTCAGGATCGTATCCTTTGTAATGATCCCAGCTTTTCAGATTTCTGCCGCTAATTGAAGCCGTTACATCTCTGAACCATTTTACTTTACCCAATGAATAACTCAATGAAATTTCACGAAGTTTTACAAAAGATCCGTCATCAATTCTCCATTGTTCAATAGTACCATAGAAGCTATTGATATATCCACGGGGATAAACGCCGGTTTGTTCTTTTTCTGCTTCTTTACCATTTCCAACACCTTGTCTGGTTCTCCAGTCGGCATTGAATACTTCATTTCCTTTAACTGCATCTATTTGAATGCGCAAGCTTGCTTTTTTATAAGTAAACTCATTGGTCAAAGTAGCAGTATAATCAGGATTTGGATCACCAATGATGGTACGAACCAAAGGATTAGAAGTAATAGGCAACCCATTGGCATCTCTGGTAACAGAATATGCAAGCGCACCAGTTTGAATACCTCTTTCACCCTGAGGGTAGCCAGCAGCATTTTTTACCAAATTGCCATTTGCATCTTTTGCAAAATAAGCGCCATAAAATACCCCGATAGGTTGACCTTCAATGATAGATACAGGAGCACCCGCATTGGTACTTAATAACGTCAACGCTTGTCCGATTTTACCAGCTTTATTTCTATTGTGGTTATAAATACCAGTGATGGTCCAGCTCATATCTTTATTTTGAATAGGGCGACCAGTCAGCATTAATTCAAAACCTTTATTTTCAAGGTTACCAAAATTATCAAGCAAGCTACTAAAGCCAGTAGTAGGTGCAATAAAACGGTTGATCAACAAATCAGATACTTTTTTATTGTAAATATTTGCTATCAGGTTAACTCTATTACCCAAGAAACCTAATTCAACACCAAACTCTAATTCTTTTTGCCTTTCTGGTTTTACATTGGTATTGGCCAGTGTAGAACTGGAAGAAAGTGCAGTACGGCTAATGAAAGAATTACTGCTGTATGCATTAAATCTTGAATAAGCGCCAATACCAGTAAGGTTGCCACTTTCACCATAAGCAAGACGAATTTTTGCAAAATTCCAATATTTACTCAAGGCCATGTCTTGCCAGAATTTATGCTCACTGATAACATAGCTACCACTTACTTTTGCATATTTCTGATTGCGTTGGTCTTTACCAAATACAGAAGAACCATCCACCCGGATTGCACCTGTTAAGAAGATCAAGTTTTTGTATTTGAAGTTTTGTTGTGCATAATATCCAGAAACAGACAATTCACTTCTTTCGTCAGCACCTTGAATCAAGGTACTTGCACCATTTACTGTTTGTACAAAAGGCGCCATACCTCTTCCCTGAGATAGGATATAGGAATTCTTTTCGTACTGTACAGAATAGCCTACTTGAGTGGTAGAAGCAATATCGCTATTGATATTAAACTGATAAGTACCGTTTAATTCATTGTTGATTTGAAAGAAATTATTGGTAGCAGCACTGGCATAGCCATTCAAGGTTGGATCCAAAGAAACGCCACCACCAAAGAAGCCTGTACTTACATTATAAGCAAAGGGAGGAATAAATGTTTGACCACGCTGTGAATATTGATCAATACCCATCATATAGTCAATGGTCAATCCTTTCATTGGACGAACTTTTAATCCCACTCCAGCAATCAAACGATTGGTTTCTTGCTGTTGCTTGATGTCTTCAATAATAGAAACCGGATTCACACGACCTCTTTCACCAATGGCTTTGATATTACCCAATGCGTCTCTCGTAAATAGGTCATGGAAATTACCAATGATATTAATAGAGTTCATTGGAGAAAAGAAGGAGTTTCCATCAGGCTTTTCATTGCTGAAGCTGTTGATATAATTCAAACCAATATTAAAATTAACTTTGTTTCCCAAAGCTTGGTCCAAATTAACACGGAAACTATATCTTCTATAATCAGTATTCTTGATAATGCCTTCATTTTTATAATAAGAACCAGATGCATAGTATTTGGTCTTATCTTTTCCCCCAGCAACAGAAACATTATTATCTGTACCGACTGCGGTACGAAAAATATAATCATTGTAATTGTAACGGTTGACTGCGGTAGTATTGGTTAAAGCGGGGGTAAGAATATCCTGCGTTTGAGCGCCGGCACCATCTGTTGGTCCACCAAATTTTGTTGGAGACTGATTTACTTCAACAGATTTTCTGAGTTTACTAAACATTACGCTGGAAGAAAAACTAACCACTGGAGCACCAGCACTTCCACGTTTTGTAAATATTTGTACTACGCCAGCATTTGCTCTTGATCCATAAATAGCTGCAGCAGCTGCACCATTTAAAACTTCTATTCTTTCGATATCTGCTGGATTAATATCCGCCATTCTGTTTTGACCAATGGCACCTACAAAATTTTGTCCGTCGTAGTTACCACTTGTATTGGTAACCCGAGTAGTTGCATTATTGATTATTACGCCATCTACAATATACAAAGGCTCACTGCTACTGGAAATAGAACTAATACCTCTTAACCTAACAGAAATTCCGCCGCTTGGATCACCATTGTTCTGCGTGATTTGAGCTCCAGCAGTTTTACCTTGTAAGGCAGCTAAAATATTACTAGTGGCGCCCTTATTTAGTTGATCTGCTTTTACCGTACTAACATAACTACCCAATTGTTTTTTGGTAGTACCTGTAGAAGTACCAGTAACAACTACTTCGTCTAATCCAAGTGGATCAGCAGCAAGTTGTGCATTAACCATATAATCGCTTCCACCTGCTACCGTGATAGACTGCTCTGTACTTTTTAATCCCACGGCAGTAAAAACAATACTGTGTTTGCCAGGCTTTAAATTAGCAGTAAATTGATAGGTACCATCTGACTGTGTAGAAGCACCAGTATTATCATTTTTTACTGTAACCGATACGCCGGCAAGGCCATTGCCCTTTGTATCTGTAACTTTTCCACTAATTCTTACCTGTGACACTACAGTCAATGCAAGAAAGTTGAGAAGCACAAATAAGCCGAGCACTTTTAGGTGGCCGAGCTTTTTTAAAATGTAATTCATCATATTGCAGTTTTTATGTTTACAAAAAAATTTACAAAATTTCGATGCCCTTATTTTTATACGGAATCAATTTAGGATTCGCTGGATCTAATTCCGTTATCAACACATCAATATCCTTGGTATCACAGATTTTTATTCGCTGACTTCTATTTATTTTCTCGGAGATGGCCAATGAAACAACTTTATCAGCCGATTCTATCATGGCCTTTTTCACCTGCACTACATCCCAATCATTATCCGTTAAGCCCGCATCCGCATCCAAGGCATTGGTGCCTAAAAAACAGATGTCAGACCTAATACCCTTTATTTTGGTAATGGCTTCCCCTCCTACCGTAATCTGCGAACTTTTAGATAATTTATCCCCAATAATAATGACTTCAATATTGGGATGATGCATGTATTCCAAGGCTGCAGGAATACTACCTGTTATGAAGGTTGCTTGAAGATTTTCGGGCAAAGCTTTTGCTAATTCAATAATCGTTGTGCCACCACTTGTTAAAACAAACATCCCGTTTTTAATTAGTGCTGCAGCTTTCTGCGCAATTAATTTTTTATTTTCAATCGCATATACTTGCGATGAATTGAATGAACTGTGAAAGGATTTGGAGAGTGCGCCGCCATGAACTTTAATAAGTTTACCTCCATCTGATAATTCCTGCAAATCGCGCCTAATAGTATCTTCCGATACATTGATACCCATGCTCAAATCGCTGCTCAACACACGGTTGTGCAAGTTCACATTGTGAAGTATAAAAGCTTGCCTTTCTTTTTTAAGCATAATCGTTAGGAGTAGTTCTGGAAGAGAAAGATATAATAAAATATTAAAAACCTGCAAGTAATTGCAGTCTTTTTTATTAATTGTTGCACAAAACCGCAGTTTTTGACTAAAATGTTTCATCAAAACCCTAACTTTCCTAAAGAATTTATATTTGACTACTAAATTAAGTTCATGCTAAAAGATATTACTAAGCTATTTTCCATCGCCACCAAGTCAAGTCGAAAGATTATTGGACTCATGAGTGGCACTTCTGTTGATGGCCTGGATGTAGCGCTTTGTGAATTCACAGGGCATGGGTTGAATACTAAAATCAAATTACTGGAATTTGAAACTATCGCTTTTGATGATAACATGAAGCTCGAAATAAAAGCTGTTTTCAGTAAAAGAGAAGTCAGCCTAGAAAAGCTCACCCTATTAAATGGTTGGATTGCCCTACAACATGCAGCAATTATTAATGCACTCTTAAAAAAATGGAATTACGACAATACGGATATTGACTTAATTGCCAGCCATGGACAAACCATTTACCATGCCCCTAAGGCATTGCATCAACAAAGTAAATTCGAAAATGCTACTTTGCAAATTGGAGATGGTGACCAGCTAGCAGTCTCTACAGGAATAATAACACTAAGTGATTTCAGGCAAAAGCATATTGCTGCTGGAGGAGAAGGTGCCCCACTGGCTGTATACGGCGATCACTTGATTTTTGGCAAATTTGGAGAAGAACGAATTTTATTAAATATTGGAGGGATTGCTAATTTCACTTATCTATCTGCAGACAGAAACCCCGCCAACATTTTCAGTAGCGATACAGGACCAGGCAATACAATGATGGATGCCTGGATGCAAAAAAACTACCCTGGCCAATATTTTGATACCAATGCAGCTATTGCATATAAAGGAAAAATTAGTGACGCATTATTGGCTGCCTTATTAAACAATGAATTTTTTGGGCAGCCTTTTCCTAAAACAACTGGCCCCGAATTATTTAATTTAGATTATTTGCAAAAAGCCAAAGAAAAAAGCCAAACTACCCATCTTTCTATAGAAGATACCATGGCCACTTTGAATAAATTTTCTGCTGATACTATTGTTGCGGCTATAAAAAAATGTTTTCCGACAGAAATGAAATTTCATATTTATTCTAGTGGAGGAGGCATGCACAATCCACAGTTAATGGAGCATATCAAAGCGGCCTTATCCAATGCTCATTTTCAAACCACGGATGCGCTACAAATAAATCCAGATGCGAAAGAAGCTGTTTTATTTGCTGTATTGGCCAACGAAGCAATTGCTGGGGATGCAAACGACATGGCTACTGGTGTAGCAGGAATGCCTACTATATCAATGGGTAAGATTAGTTTGCCTGCTTAGTTTGTAATGCTGCCTCTAGTGCTGTTTTGAATTTCCGTAATGATAACTCCATGGGATACCCGAATTTGGTTTCGGAAAGCAGTGTGGCAAATTTTTTCCAGGGCTGGTACCATTTGATTTGTTGCACTATTTTACAATTCAAAATGGTAGAATCCGTTTGCGTTGGTACAATTCCAAAAACCATTTCTAGTTGTTGTTGCTGCTGTGTTAAATGTACAAAAATCAAACTGTCGCCCTGGTTGTTAATAATACGCCCCTTCACTTCTCCATTTGAAAGAAATTCATTCCAATTATTCCAATCGGCCGTATCCGATAATTTAGCCACAATGGATGCAGGACTGGCAGCAATATTGATGGTTTTAGAAGTATTTACTGTTGAGGGAAACAGCAAGGACAGTAAGAAAAAGAAGATGGCAAATACCACGATATTAATCAAGAAGAACTTTAGATATTTCATGTGTTGCTATTGTTTTATTCCCATTTAAAAACTTTTACTGCAATAAAATAAATTAAAACAGTCCAGATGCCAAGTATGCCCAATTCCTTCCAACAATCCCACAAATGAGCACCTGTGAATGAAATTTTTCGAATGGCATCATTAAACTGTGCCAAAGGCAAAATTCTACATACTATTTGTATCCAATGAGGAAATACTTCAATTGGGAAAAAAGTACCGGCTAAAAGCATTTGCGGAAATGCAAATAAATTTATCAATAAAGGGATGGAAGTATCTGTTTTAACAATGCTGCTAAATATCAACCCAACTCCCAATAATAGTAACAGCATTACCACTGTCATGGCAGTCATTTCCAAAAAAGTAACAAAGCCATTTACCAGCGTAAAATTCAGCAAGAAATAGCCCAGGGCAATCAACATCAACACATTGATCATTTGAAATGCTAAGCGACTGATACCAATGCCCAGCAGAATATTGATTCTATTAATGGGTGTAGCATAGAATCTTTTTAAAATCAATTGTTGTCGAAATTGAAAAAAGGTAAAGGATACACCAAACAAAGTAGAAAACAAAATAGAAAAGCCCAACATACCTGGTAATACAAAATCAATATTGCGATAAGGTCTTACTGCATATACATAGGGAATAACCGATGGCATTTTTTGTTGCCCCGACTTTTTCTGTGCAATATCATTAACAATGCCAGTAAATAACTGTTGTAAAGCATTGATGGCATTTCCACTGGCGGTAGTCATGGTATCCAATAACAAGTAATGGTCTACCCCCAAACTGTCTTTTATTTTTTTGATGTGAACGATTGCTGCAATCTTATCTTTTTCTAAGGCCTTTCTTCTTTGAACAGTATCCGTTTTTCCATCGGGTAATTTATAGGTATCAATATCAATTAATGGATTAGCGCGAAGGCTATCCATTAATTCATTACTGGTATCAGAATAATCGGAAATGGCAATATTATAATGAACACCTCCTCCTCCACCGAATGACCCAAAAATCATAATGAAAATTACAGGAAAGAGAAAACTAAACACGATGGCACTAGGATTGCTTAATATGGATCTAAAACTTGCTTTTAGAATGGCCCGGAATGCCCTGAATTGACTGTATTGCTGCATTATACCTGCTGATTTAGGGCAAAGCTATTTGAAATGATTGTTTAAAAAAATAAAGATTAAAAAATATTTCTTAGTAGGCTTTTAGTTCTTTGCCTAAATTGCCGATTATTAGTAATTACATGAATAAAACTTATCTACTGCTTGGTAGTAATTTAAACAATCCTGCAAAGCAATTAAAAATAGCAAGGGAATTAATAAAAAAGGAATTGGGACCTATTGGCCGGCAATCGGCCGTTTATAGTACGGCAGCTTGGGGTAAGCATGATCAGCCCGACTTTCAAAATCAGGTTTTGATAATTGAGACTAAGCAATCGCCACAAGAAACCATGCAAACACTATTGGCCATTGAATCGAAGATGGGCAGAGTAAGAAAGCAAAAAAATGATCCTCGAATCATCGACCTAGACATCCTTTTTTATAATAAATGTATTCTAAATGAGCCCTTGGTTACCCTTCCCCATCCCCATATCGCCAATAGAAGATTTGTATTAGTACCCTTAAATGAACTTTCACCCAACCTAATTCACCCGGTTCACCAAAAAACTATCCACCAGTTATTAAGAGTTTGCAAGGATACACTGCCTGTGAACAAAATGTAAACGAAAAAACAAAGCCTTTCAATTTATTTTGTAGGGTTGAAAACTATCAGCTTCAAGCGCATCTCATATGAAATTCAGTTTTGTTACAATCGAGGGAAATATTGGTGCTAGTAAAACTACCCTTGCCCATCTATTAAGCAAACACTTTAATGCCCGTTTGATTTTGGAAGAATTTGCTGACAATCCGTTTTTGCCCAAATTTTATGAGAATCCTTCACAATACGCTTTTCCATTAGAATTATTTTTTATGGCGGAACGCTATAAACAACTGAAAGATTTGTTACAGACCAAGGATATGTTTCAAAACATTACCATTTCAGATTACCTTTTTACCAAATGTCTTTTGTTTGCCAAGGTCAATTTACCAGATGAAGAATTTAGGTTGTATCAAAAATTATTTGACATCATCAATCCACAGATCATTCAGCCTGAAATTTTAATATACTTGCATACACCCGTTAGTAAATTGCAGGAAAATATTAAAAAAAGAAATAGGGAATATGAACAAACCATTCCCAACGATTATTTATTCAGCCTGCAAGAAACCTATACCCAGTACATTAAGCAACACAATATAAAAACCCTTTTTGTAGACGCTTCCAATGCCGATTTTCTAGGCAATGAAAAACACCTTCAAGTTATTATTGACGCATTAGATAAAGAGTATGAAGATGGGCAACACTATTTAACTTTGCCCTAACTGAATATGAGCCAATCACTACCTACTGAATTTCGGTATTTTATTGGTGCCCGTTTGTTTTTTGTATTGGGCATTCGAATGATTACTACCATTGTATTGTACCAGGTATTTCACCTGGCCAGTACATATATGGTAGGATTTGCCGGCTTAGCAGAATTTGTACCAGCCGTTATAGCAGCATTGTATGCAGGTCATTATATCGATCGGCATAATAAAAAGAATATTCTTATCTGGGCTTATGCTTTCTATTTCATTTGTGCGGCACTGCTAGGCTTTATTAGTTTACCGAATATTCAAATAGCTACCAATCACAAAATAACAGGCATCCTTTCAATCGTTTTTTGCACAGGTATTATTCGCTCTTTTGCTGGTCCTTCTGCCAATAGTATGATTGCTGCCATTGTACCAAAAGCAAATTTGCAAAAAGCTGTTTCACTCAATTCCAGTACTTGGTTAATTTCCTCTATTATTGGGCATGCTACGGGCGGTTTGTTAATTGCAGCCGTAGGCATCTCTACTGCTTACTTTATAGCAGCTGCATTAATTGCAACAGCTGTAATTTTTGCTACAGGTCTTCAACCAAAACCTCCCGTAACGATATCAATTCAAACACCCCTATTCCTTTCAATTAAGCAGGGGTTTTCTTATTTACACCAAAACAAAAATTTATTGGGCGTAATGTCATTGGATTTGTTTGCTGTTTTATTTGGAGGAGCTGTTGCCTTTATCCCAGAGATAGCAGAAAAAGTATTGCATACCAATGCCACTGGCTATGGATTCTTAAATGCAGCCATGGATATTGGCAGTTTGATGGGCATGGGCATTCTGATGCTTTTTCCATTGAAACGTAAACAGGGCATGAAAATGCTTTTAGCAGTGGCAGGCTTTGGATTATTTATCATTGTATTTGCCTTTAGCAAATTATATCTATTATCTTTTGCAGCATTATTAATGGCCGGTTTATTTGATGCGGTAAGTGTAGTAGTGCGTGGCACCATCATGCAAATGAATACCCCTGATGAATTAAGAGGAAGAGTGGCTTCCATCAATTTAATTTTCATCAACTCTTCCAATGAATTAGGTCAGTTCGAAAGCGGCTTAACTAGTAAATGGATGGGCACCATCCCTGCCATTTGGTTTGGTGGAGGCATGTCCATCTTGGTTGTACTAGCTACCTGGTTTAAATTCCCGGGGCTGAAGAAATTAGAATATTAGCACAATTTACAGCTATCCATTACCGTTATATTTTTACGAATATTCAATGCAGGGACTTTACAGGCGTATGATTTTATAAACCTGTATTTTGTCTTTAAACCCATCGCCCCCATTGCTGGGTTGGATTTGAATTTTGCGAACAATGTCCATGCCATTGGTTACTTGCCCAAAAGCAGCAAAGCCCTGCTTATCAGCTGGTGTATTGCCTCCAGCATCCAATGTAGATTGATCACCGATACAAATAAAAAATTCGGTGCTGGCTGTACCAGCTGTTGTTCTTGCCATCGACAATACGCCATTGGTATGTGTTAATCTGGTTTGACTCGTTGGTTCGTGTGGAATATTTTTTACAAAAGAAAAAAGATGATTGTCGGATGGCCAGGTACCTGCTTGTACTAATCCAGTATTAGCAGCAGTAGTAGCTCCTTCATAATAAAGTACCCTATAAAAACTAGTATTCGTGTATACTCCAGCATCTATATTCTGTAAAAATGCATTGACTGTCTTTGGTGCTTTATCTGGATATAATTCGGCCTCCATATCACCTACGCTGGTATAGATACGTATTTGTGGATTCTGATTGGTAGGCCCCCCGCAAGAAGTAATTAAAATAAGCGCTATTACTGGAAGTGAAAATTTCATACTGCAAATTATGTAAAAGCAATGAACATCATATAAGCACCTGCCTTCCGAATATACATCCCTTTAGCAGCGCATGGCTATAGTTATCAATTTCGTCTATCCGATGGAGGTAGTGGACGATCTCCCATGGGCGGCCCTGGCGGTTCATTCGGGGGCCCTTCAATACCTTCTGGTGGCCCATGCCCGCTACCGGGTGGAGGCCCTTTTCGCCCCCTTCCGCCTTGCATATTTTGAATGACTTCTTTAATAATCTTGTCAAATTTTATTTGTTGTGCAGGATGGCAAATGGCTCTTAGACTTTGAAAATGCTTAAATCGAGCCAAATCCATTTGTTGTTCGATAGCACTAATTTTAGTGGAATATTTTAACAACAAGCTATCTGTTACCTGATTTGATGATAGTAAATTATAAAAGGTATCCTTGGCATTATGCAGATTCGCTTGCAATGGCATTTGCAAGGATTGGTGCGTTTCGCGCAACTGCTGAAATTGTACTTGTTGAACAGAATCAAATTGTAATTCCCTTATCAAATATTCAACAGCAGGACCAGAAGGTACTCTTCCAGCATTCGCTAATTCATCTCTATTTCGCTGATGGCTCCAAAGCATCACCAAGGTTACCATATTGGCCAACAATAAAAGGGCAACCAGCAGTGCAAACCAACGATTAGTATAAATATTTCGCATAAAAATTGGTTTATTCGTAAACAGCTTCTGATTTTAATTGATAGTCTGCCGCAAAGGATTCAATGGTAGCCACATTTTCTTTTTTAGTTACAGCTTTTATCCGCGTCGATTGTTGCAGTTGAATAAAAGTAATAATATTTACCAACAGAAAAATTCCCAATAGGCTGGTCAAATAGGCCGGGCGAAGGATAAACAAACCTGGCTTTTCTGCAGCAATGTTGGCTTCCATTTTAGCCCTTAACCTGGCATAAAAGAAGTCAGGGGCAGGGGCTTTTTGAATCCCGTCCAAACTTTTCAGTAACTGTTCTTCTTTATTTTTCTTTTCCATAATTGATGCTTACTTATTAGATGTTGTTTTTATCAAAAACCTTCGCCTAGCCTGGCATTTCTGCAATTTTCTTTTGAAGCTGCTTTTTAGCCCTTTGCAGTAGGGCATCCACGGAAGCCTCTGTGGTTTGCAGGATAGCTGCTATTTCTTTGTAACTCAGTTCCTCCACCTTATTTAAAATAAAGGCGGCACGTTGATTGCCTGGGAGTTGATTGATTAATGTAAATAATTGGGCGGCCTCCTCTTTTCTTTCCTGTAGTATGCCTGGATGATTAAAATCTTCGGGATCTACCACCAATGCATGGTCTTCCCCAAATAAACTCTTAATAAATCCAAACCGTTTTTTCCTTCGTTTTGAACGTAAAAAATCCAGCGACTTGGTAGTAGTGATCCTATATATCCAGGTAGATAACTGAGCTGCTTCCTTAAATTGATGGATGGACTTGTAAACCTGAATAAAAACTTCTTGGGCAATATCTTCAGCATCAGCAGTATTTTGTATGAGGCCAAGGGAAGTATTGTACACCGAATCTTGAAAACGATTAACCAATTCCTTAAATGCAGCTTCCTCTGCTGCTCTTAGTCCTCTTATCAATTCAGTTTCTGTCATTCTGGAAAATGAAAATTACTATTGTGGAATTGTTGCTTTTGAATGATTGCTCAATGGAAGTGTTGGAATAGATTGCATGAAAGTCATTATTTTTTGATTGAATAAACCGGCTTCATCAAAAAGAAAAACAGGTTCAATCGGCAATACATATACAGGAAAATCTTTCAACTCTGCTTCAAATTTAACCAAGCGAACGCCATCCTTTTCCGTTGTCAAAATAATTTTATTGAGCGCTGTTATTTTTTCAAATTGCTTTTTTATATCTACCAAATCATTGCTATCAAATATATGATGATCGGGATATCGTAGCATATCATACGAACTTACTTTGGCATTTAAATAATCTTTCAATGGTCTTGGATTAGCGATTCCACTAATCAACAAAACAGCTGTATCAGATAGAATAGAAGTAGTAGACCCATTAAATAGATGGATCGGTTCTGTATAATGAATGGCTGTAAAATATATTGATTGAGTAGGCAGGGGACTTATTTCTTTAATTATTTTTTCTTTTTCTGCAACAGTCATCGAGAAATTAGATTTAGTAACTACAATGATATCGGCCCTTTTAATACTGCTTTTCACATCCCGTAAATCACCTGCTGGCAAAAGCAGGTCTCTAGTATATAAATTATTATATGCAGTAAGTACAATATTCAAACCTGCTTTAACCGTGCGATGCTGAAAAGCATCATCCAAAATAATAACCTGAGTACTGGGTCGATCTTGTAATAATTGAGGAATAGCAACTAATCTTTCTTCGCCAACAGATACTGTAATGGCAGGGAATTTATTATGAAACTGCATGGGCTCATCTCCTATTTCTAAGGCCGTAGTGCTTTCATCCGCAATAGCAAATCCGCTTGTTTTTCTTTTATATCCTCTGCTGAGGGTAGCAGTTTTATATTGATCCTTCAATAGTCTAATAAGGTATTCCACCATAGGTGTTTTACCCGTTCCCCCTACTGCTAGATTTCCAACACAAATAACAGGAAAATTAAAGGTGGCAGAGGAGAGAATATCTTTGTCAAATAATTTATTTCTTAGCCAAATTATAGCGCCATATATAAGAGAGAAAGGAAAAAGTAAGTATCGAAAACTTCTAAGCATTTCAGGAATTTATAAAAATGGAAAATAGGGTAGTACCGTAATTTCTTTCCGCCTTATAATGTTCAAATTTTTTATAATCATTACGGGGTGTATGTTCCATTACAAACCACCCGCCGGGTTTAAGCAACTGATGTTTAAATATTTTCAAAGGTAATTCATCAATGGTAGCTAGCGCATAAGGAGGTCCTGCAAAAATAAAATCAAATTGAGAGGTACAGTTTTCGATAAACCGAAATACATCTGATTTCACGAGCTTCATTTCTGTAATTTTCAATTCCCCCATCGTTTTAGTAATAAAGGCATGCATTTTTTCATCCTTTTCAACAATGGTAGCATCTGTTACGCCTCTACTGATTAATTCATAACTAATACAGCCAGTTCCGCCAAAAAGGTCAAGTGTAACCAAGGAATCAATGTCTAGATTATTTTGCAACACATTAAATAAGCCCTCCTTCGCAATATCTGTTGTGGGCCTTGTATGAGGCATATTTGCAGGAGGATTGATTCTTCTGCCGCCATATTTTCCACTGATTATACGCATGCTGCTATTGCAAATAGATGGCTGAAATAATGTGGCGGATTTTCCTGCCATACATTGAGATCAGACCATTCAGCAGGTAATGACAAGAAAGAAATTCCTTTGATATATTTATACAATTCCAAATACAAAGCAGAATCTTCGTTTATCATACCGGAAGCCTGTAATTCGATAGTAGCAGGTTCCAATTGCAATGCCTTACAAGTAGACAATATATGATAAGCAGCATCTTCCGGTGTAGCATAGTCGAAATGACGGAAGAAATTTAGTTGCCCGTTTTTGCGAACCATAAGGCAGAAATTTCCTGGGGCAAAGTGGGCATAAAATAAATCTGTACTAGTATTATAAATACTTGGTATTAATCCAGCCTCATGTACAGGATGACAAAGCGGAAACTGAGCTAAAAAAATATTTTTAATTACAGCAGGAACTTTATACACTAAATAAGCCTGCAAGGCTTGCACAAACTCATGCTGGGTATTCCCATCACTACTTTCTCCATAAAGCAAGTCCAGCATATCGGCACTCGTGTTACTTTGATAGAGAGATGAGGGTACCAATAAATGATTTTCAAAAGTCCAAATGATGTTTACTGTAGAAAAATCTTTATCAAAACAAGGCTCCGCCAATATTTCTTGTAATTGATTTTGTATCGTTTGTTGGGTATTGTCTTTTACATAATGATAAATACGTAGCCAATAAAAAGCAGTACTAGCAAGGTTGGCACATAAAAAAGATACAGAATGTCTTCCTGCCAATATGTACAAATCCCCGGTGGGATGATCTTCATAGCGCTGTATATGGAAGGATGTTTGCACTTGTTGTATTTCGGGAAGCAAAATAAGATAAATTTGTTGACTTTATGGAAATGACGGCAGCAAATGATGATTTAAAAGTACAGGTAACCAATAAACAGGTGCTCTCCATAGCTTTGCCCATCACCTTAGCCATTTTGATTCCACAAATCAATATGCTGACCAATAGCATTTTCCTTGGGCAACTTAGTACCGAGGCATTGGGAAATGCGGGTATTACAGGGGTATTTTATCTGATTTTTGCGGTAGCAGGGCATGGACTTAATAATTCCTTACAATCAGTATTTAGCAGATATGCAGGAAGTGGCAATACACAGTCCTTTTATATCATTTTAGCACAGGGCGTAAGAATTAGTCTTCAATTTGCCACTTTTGGCATTTTATTCACTTGGTTATTGGCACCCCTATTACTACAACCTGTTGCTGCCGTTAATGCGTATCCGCAGGAAATTGCTTTTTTAAAAATCAGGATTTGGGGTCTTCCTTTTTTATACCTCTTTCAAATGGGCAATGCCTTTTTGGTTGCTTCACTTAATAGCCGCTATTTGATAATCGGTTTTATTTTTGAAGCTGGCGTAAATATTATACTTGATTTTTTACTCATCAAGGGGCGGTACGGCTTTCCTGCACTAGGTTTTAATGGAGCTGCCATTGCTTCTGTTATTGCAGAAGCAGTTGGCTTATTGGTGGTGATTATTGTATTGTTTAAAACTGGACTCAAGAAAAAATACAGCCTATTACAAGATTTTCGATTCCATAAAAAAATAAGCAAGGAAATTATTCGCATGGCAACACCGCTCATGTTGCAATACATAATCAGTGTTACCACTTGGCTGGTATTTTTCTTTTTGATTGAAAGCAGGGGATTCGAATTAGACAAGGCCATCAGTAATGTGATGCGCAATGTATTTGGATTGGCTGGGGTATTTGTTTGGGCCTTTGCTGGTACCAGCAATGTGATGGTGAGTAATTTAATGGGACAAAAAAGACCCGACCTAGTAATAAAAGCCATCAACAAAATCATGCTATGGAGTATTGGCTTATGTATGCTGATGATTGGCCTATTGAATTTATTCCCAGAAATATTTTTTCAATTATTTGGTCAAGATAGTCGTTTTGCAACAGCAGGCATCCCAGTAGTACGTACAGTTAGCTTGGGCATCTTTTTTATGAGTATTGCAAATATTTGGCTAAATGGTGTTACGGGCACAGGTAAAACCAAGATAAACCTGATCATTGAAATAGTAGCCATTGGTTTTTACCTACTCTATACTTGGTATTTTATGAAATGGCATTTTGTATCACTGGCCATGGCCTGGAGTAATGAACTCATTTATTGGGCTGTCATTTTTACTATGTCATTTGCCTATTTAAAAAGCGGTAAATGGAAAAAAAATCCCCATTACTAACAGAAAAGCATAGCCGATAATTTAATTCGCTTTCCAGGTATTGTTATCCCTATTGATATCAGGGAATACTTTACCCGGATCAATTTCTACCGACTTCAGTGCTTCGGTATTGGGTAACTTTAATTTCCATACAGCCGTATTGTTCCATATCTCAACAGGTAATTTAACTATTCCTTTTTTTCCTGATTGGGTTTCGTATCCAATGTAGGCAGGCATGGCCATTTGATCGAGATTGGCGATGGTAACCACTGCGTTTAAATTGGGAGATTCTACTTTTACTAGGGATTGATCTAATTTAAAATTCTCCAAGAACCAGGCTTTCCAAAACCAGCCTAAGTCCTCCCCTGCAGCATTTTCAATACTCCTGAAAAAATCCCAGGGTGTAGGGTGCTTGTATGCCCATCTTTTGATGTATTCTTTAAAAGCATAATCAAACCGATCGGGACCTACTATTTCATTGCGCAATAATTCTAGTCCGTAGCCAGGCTTAGAATATAAGGCCGTCCCTATATTCCATTCTTTGATGGCATCGGGTGTATTAAGAATTGCTTCGCTTTCTTCACTGAAATAATAAGAGGCCATATTTTCCATGCTGGTTGGCGCACTTTTATACTCTCCATTATTAAAATCATCGTCTGCCAACGAATTAATGAAAGTATTGAAACCCTCATCCATCCAACCATATTTTCGCTCATTACTACCTACAATCATAGGGAACCAAGTATGGCCAAATTCGTGATCAGTTACACCAAATAGTCCATCTGTTTCTGCCTTACTACCACAGAATACAATGCCAGGGTATTCCATGCCGCCAACATTACTAGCCACATTACTGGCAACTGGATATGGAAATTCAAACCAGCGTTTGCTATAATTTTCAATACTGCCCTTGGTATATTCTGTTGCCCTGCCCCATGCTTTTTTCCCATTACTCTCCACAGGATATACACTCATTGCCAAACAATTTTTGCCACTAGGCAAATTGATTTTAGCGGCATCCCAAATAAAACTTTTAGAACTGGCCCAAGCTACATCTCTGGCATTGGTGATTTTATATTTCCAGGTCAACATATTTCCAGCAGGTCTGGATGCAGGATTTTTAATTTCATTTTCACCACGAATGACAATAGTTTTATCACTCCCCCTTGCAGCTGCCAATCTACTGATTTGAGTACTTGTCAAAACATCGCTTTCGTTTTGAAGTTCACCACTGCAAACAACGATATGAGATGCTGGCACGGTAAGGTTTACTTCAAAATCGCCATACTCTAAATAAAATTCACTGGGGCCCAAATAGGGTAATGTATTCCAACCTTGCACATCATCAAATACACACATGCGAGGATACCATTGTGCTACTGTAAAAACTTCTCCGTTCTTGGTATTTAATATGCCACAACGGTCTGCACCATATTCGGGTAAAGTAAAAGAAAAATCAACACTAAATTTAATAGATTCACCTCCTGGCTTCAGGGGCATATTCAATCTGATTTGCATTCTGGTATCAGTAATAAGGTACTGCGCTGCTTTACCATCTTCGTATTTAACACCAGCTATTTTATACCCCCCACTAAAATTAGATTTACTATCCCCATATCTACTCCTGCTATCCAATGGCATTCTTGCTTGACCACGACTTTCTTTATTAAATAAATTTTGATCCAATTGCAGCCAAAGGAATGGCAAACCATGTGGACTATTGTTTTTATAAGTAATGGTTACTGACCCAGTAATTTCATGTGTCAACTCGTTTAGTGTTGCATTGATTTGATAATCGGCTTTATTCTGCCAATACCCTGTATTGGGTTCACCTGTACCAGCTCGTGTAATGCTACTACCACTTGGATAAAATAAGGGGGAGAATAATGTATGTGGATCATACTTGGTTTCAATAATATCCTCTCCTTGAGCTTGAGCGGTTACGCTCATAACCAGTATGCATACAAAAGCAAGAAATAATTTATTCATAACAATAATTTTTGCAGAATGAAGATAATGAAGAACCAGTGTTTTAAACGATTCGATTTAGTCTATTTAGTAAAAACTTCGTTAATACTCTTGAAACCATGAAACCCCTAGCTGGCCTTCCAACTGTTTCAAGGGCGGATATAATTTATTAATCTGTAATCTGATGGAAACAATTCGGTCGTCTAATGTTCTTATTGTATCTGTCATTTCTTGCGCCAAAGTTTCCAATAAGGGAGTTGGCACTCGCATGCGTTGTTGTACAATTTCATAGACGGATGCATAATTGATTGTCTGATTAAGTGCTGTAATCTTTTCGGAGGTATGAAAGCATACATCTACATTCACTTCAAATTCGTTTCCCAAAATTTTTTCCTCTTCAAATAATCCGTGATAGGAAAAAAAACGAAGATGATGCAAATGAATACTAAGCATACTACAAGAGTTGATTAAAAAGGTTTCTATTAATGTAATCCCTTTTCGCTGAGATAACGCTCGGTATCTAGGGCTGCCATACAACCACTGCCAGCAGCCGTTACAGCTTGGCGATATACTTTATCTTGTACATCCCCTGCAGCAAAAACGCCTTCTACATTGGTTTTGGAAGTGCCGGGAATAGTCTTGATATAACCCGCGTCATCCATGGTAATATATTCTTTGAAAATTTCACTATTGGGTTGATGACCGATGGCTACAAAGAAGGCACTCACAGGAATTTCTTCGGTGTTACCAGTTTGATTATTTTTTATTCTTACTCCTTCTACTTTTTTATCGCCCAGAATTTCATCTGTTTCGCTATTCCAGTATATTTTAATATTGGGGGTATTGATGGCTCTTTCCTGCATTACTTTACTCGCTCTCATTTCGCCACGTCTAACGATCATGTGTACCTGACTACATATTTTAGAAAGATACATGGCTTCTTCGGCTGCTGTATCTCCTGCTCCCACAATGGCGACTTCCTTGCCTTTAAAGAAAAATCCATCACATACGGCACATGCACTAACACCATATCCATTCAATCTTTGTTCACTTTCCAATCCGAGCCATTTGGCACTTGCACCAGTACTTATGATTACAGCATCAGCTTCGATCCATTTTTCTTCGTCTATTTGTACGCGATGTGGCCTTGCACTAAAATCAACTTTTGTTGCCAATCCATAACGGATATCTGCGCCCATTCTTTTTGCCTGATTTTCAAAATGCACCATCATTTCAGGCCCTTGAATACCTTCCGGATAGCCTGGGTAGTTTTCTACTTCAGTAGTAATGGTTAATTGACCACCAGGTTGAATACCTTGGTATAAAACCGGATTGAGTCCGGCACGGCTAGCATAAATAGCGGCTGTATAACCTGCGGGGCCAGAGCCGATAATCAAACAATGTACTTTTTCTATTTCCATTTACATATAATTTAGTCCCCGAACAATGCCGGATAGAGCACGAATTTACAAGAATGTTTTAGTTAAGGAAAATTTGAAGTAAATCGGGAGGGGATTATTTTACAATCAGGGTTTTAAACCAGGCTGCATAGCCGCAAAAAGACCCCAGGGCGCCATTACTGATATTTCCGAGCACTTTATTGGGTTGACTAAAAGGATTTCCAATACTTTGTTGTGCAAATTCCCATGTACTCCAGAAGCTATAGGTAGCTTTATCAATATTACAAAGCTTCAATGTAACGGTGTCGCCTTTTTGGAAAAAATTACTATCCGCCTTAGGAGGGTCATTTCTATTAATCCCTTGATCTACTTGTAAAACATAGGTAGTTCCATCAATAATGCGATCATCAAATACAGAATTAGCACCGGGCCAAAATGGCTCCCTATTTTTCTTTGTGTAATAACGAATATAATTTCCTAAACCTGGAGGGTCGGTGGCCCTTGTCATCATTACTCTTTTGTTGGTATCAGGATTTTGGGGAGCTGCTTTAAACCAAATAGAATCGGGGTACTTGGTCAATAAAGGTATTGTTGTACTGGCTGTATAGGTTTGCGTTCCTGCTTGAATGTTTAATGCATAATTTTTATTGAACTGTCCTTTAAATGCCGTTGCAGGATTGGATAAATCAACTCCATATATATAGCCAGTATAGCCTCCTCCCAATGGAAAAGCATATTCCTTTAGGGTATGGGTAATACTCCCATTACTGATTTGTATAGTAGCATTGTGAACAAATGAGTTGGCTAGTATATCACTGGAAATTTTTCCGAAATAATCCAAGCTTTTTGAAAGGACAACTGTAGGATATTCATTGTTTTCTATTTGCGCATCCACTACCAATAAATCCGCTGCATTCTTCAGATTAAAGTTGATATTTTTCTCACAAGAAGAAAATAGGAGAAGGCATAAGGAAAGACCAAGTAAAACATGCTTTTTCATCGTTTGCAAATTTATTAAATAAACAAGCAAAGGGCTGAATTGTTCAAGCTTTTTTGTCAAATCCTTATTCCTTCTCCCGCATTTTCATAGAGTCGACTTACTGAACCGCTACCTTACGGCTTTCAGTAAAATTGCCTGCCTTTATATTTACCACATAAATTCCCGTATTGGCCATCCTTAACCCATTCAACATGAAATTATTTTGGCCTTTCACTAATGGCTGTACCTGAGTAGCCACTTTTACACCAGTTGAATTAATGATGCTGATGGTTGCTTCTTGTACTTTGTTACTGACTATGCTAACATGCAACCAATCATTCTTACTGAGTAAGGTTGGGAAAACATTATCAATATAAGTGGTCAGTGCAGGTTTCAATGAAAGTATTCGAGAATATTCAAATTTGCCATTCAGATCTACCATTTTTAAGCGATAATAAAGGACGCTTGCAGTACTTGGCAGATGCAAATCTTGATAACTGTATTTTTTTACGCTATTGGAATTGCCTGCACTTGCAACAGACTGAATTGTTTGATAGGTAAGTCCATCTACACTACGTTCAATATCAAAACTCCTTGAAGCTACTTCTGTATAAGTACTCCATTCAATCAATGCTCCATTATCTGTTAATCTACCATTGATATCACCCAATGTAACAGGAATGGGTACACTAAGGATGCTGCTATTATAGCAATAATCACCTAATTCATCCCCACTATTATCAGCTGCAACGCCCGACATATGAAAACTAACGGAGGATGTTCCTGAAGCAGGTGCTGTCCATTTTAATCCAGTATAAGTATAAGAGGTTCCAGTAACTAATACGGCACCATTATTTTTTAATTCTCCAGCTGCTACGGTCGTATTCGGATTGGTGGTTGAGAATGTTCCCAAGGTAGAAGCAGTAGCACTACCTCCAATAACCGCCTTGATGGTAAATCCCCACATGGCCATGGGCGTTGCATTGGTAATGGTAATACTAAAATTATATACTTGGCCTGCAGCATATGAACCGGTCGGTAATCCGGTGGCATATACAGACCCTCCAGCAGGGTTTAATGCAAAATCGCCATGGCAGTTAGTGCAGTACCTGGCTGGTGTAGGAGCTCCTGTATATCCGGTAGGTGGTATGGGCTCTTTGAATCGTACATTAAATGAATCTAAAACAATAATGGCTAAAAAGCCACAAACCAATAGGATAATGATTTTCTTCATGAGTTTTAATTTTTTATTTAAGAATAGTTTTAGCCGCTAATTGCCTATTGCAATTTGCCTTTGCCAGCAGGTGGATTAAATAAGAGGGTAAAATTCAAGTTAACATTGAAAATAGAAGTGCATTTATGAAATCGGATTTTGATTCTTCAATTATAACTTGATACTGTAAAACTATACCTGAACTGACTGTATTATTATGACGACTGTTCTATATGCAATATGATTTTAATCAGTATTTATTTAAATATATGCAAAAACCCCGCCAGAGGCGGGGTTTTACTAAACCATCCAATTTATTTATCCCAGGTAAGCTTTCAGGGCACCACTATAACGTGCTTTTTGCAAACGTTTAATAGCCCTTTCTTTTATCTGACGAATACGTTCTTTTGTTAAATCATATTTCTGACCAATTTGTTCGATTGAGGTACCAGCTTCCCCATCCAATCCAAAATAAGCATTTACAATTTCAGCTTCTCTTGGACTCAATGATTTAAGTACCCTGCGAATTTCATTTTTCAATGAATCATGCATAACATCTTCATCCGTGTCGGCACCGCCTTGTAAAAGATCGCCCATCGCTACATCTTCGGCTTCGTGTACGGGTGCATCTAAACTAGTATGACGGGTATTACTTTGAAAAATATTATTGATTTCTGTTTCGCTCATCTCAAGCAATTCAGCTAATTCCTCTGTAGAAGGTTCTCTTTCATGCTCCTGTTCAAATGCCATATAGGCCTTATTGGCCTTGTTGTAGGTGCCAATTTTATTTTGTGGCAACCGAACCAATCTTCCTTGCTCAGCCAATGCCTGTAATATAGATTGACGAATCCACCATACGGCATAGGAGATAAACTTAAAACCTTTGGTTTCGTCAAAACGTTGTGCAGCTTTTATCAAACCCAAATTACCTTCATTTATCAAATCACTCAATGATAAACCTTGGTGCTGGTATTGCTTTGCAACCGACACTACGAAACGAAGGTTGGCCTGTACCAATTTATCCAAGGCCCGCTGGTCACCCATTTTAATTTTCTGAGCAAGAATGGTCTCCTCCTCTGGAGTAATCATCGAAATCTTTGAAATTTCCTGCAAATACTTCTCCACTGCCTGACTATCACGGTTTGTTATCTGCGTTGCTATTTTAAGTTGCCTCATTGTAGATGTTTAATTTCAGAATTTTATAACTGTAGTATGACCAATTTTGTTGCTCAAATGTTGCAAGTGAAAGGTTAAAATACAAAATTTCGACACAAATTGGGTGCAAAGGTACTATCCAAATTCCGCATTTCATAGTACTGTAGGAAAATTTCGGGCATTTGGTGGATAAGTAAGTTCAAAATAAGGTTTTGGGGCTTATTTTTAATAAAAAATGTCCAAAATCTTCATTTTTGGTGGACAAAACACATTTTTGCTGATGAAAATTGACTGCCCCTTAAAAAATCAACAGACTGTGCCAGCCATTTACTAAGTACAATTGATCTAAATTGCAGTAAATTTTCACCGTTTGAGAACGATATTGCTATTTGGAGCCGGTAAATCTGCTTCGGTATTGATTGATTACCTGATTGCTGAAGCTCCATCAAATAATTGGAATATTACCATCGCAGATTCCAACCTGGCGTTGATATTATCCAAAACTGGCAATAGCTCCTTCACGAAAGCAGTTGAAATCGACATTTTTCAAACGGAACAAAGGCAGTCCTTGATTGCAGGAGCCAATATTGTCATTTCAATGATGCCCCCCACCCTTCATTATTTGATTGCAGCTGACTGCCTACTTTTTGAAAAGAATTTATTGACTGCCTCTTATGTTGATGACGCCATTAAAAGCCAACAAAAAAACATTGAAGCAAAAGGACTTTTATTTCTATATGAAATGGGACTTGACCCAGGCATTGACCATATGAGTGCCATGAAGATCATTGATGAAATAAAAGAAAAGGGTGGAAAAATCAATTCATTTAAAAGCCACTGTGGTGGTTTGGTGGCACCCGAAAGTGACGACAACCCCTGGCACTATAAAATCAGTTGGAATCCGCGCAATGTAGTAATGGCAGGAAAAGCAGGAGCCATTTATAAATTAGATGGCCAAGAAGTAAAAGAAGATTATGCATCACTTTTTGCCCAAGTAAGAAACTTGCCTTTTGATGAAGAGATTGGCCAATTGGCCTATTATCCCAATCGCGATTCTTTAAGCTATAGCAGCATATATGGACTTGAGCAGGCGCAAACGTTTATGCGTACTACCCTCCGGTATCCGGATTTTATATTTGGATGGAATAATCTGATTGCATTGAAATTGACCGACGAAACCATGCAATATGATACCACTCAATTAAGCCTTGCCAATTTTTTTCAACAACATTTTGAAAAAATTGGATTTGATAAATGGCTGGATGACACCATTACTGAAAAACTTTTGCAGGTAAAAAACAATACTGCCGCCATTCAAAAAATGGAGGAAGAAGAAAAAAATCTAGTAGCAAGTGAAGGGAATCTTGCTGCAGCGAAAGCAACGGAACTGGCGCAAGAAAAAGCAGTTGCCAAGCAAGCTATTGGTCGCTATATGAAAGAAGCGAATCTTATTGTAAAACAATTATCCAATCTTGGTAAGGAAGACAGTAATACCCTTATCAACAGAGGTGTTTGCAGTGCAGCAGACATTCTTCAATTTGCACTAGAAAAGAAATGGGTACTATTGCCGTCCGACAAGGATATGATTGTTATGTTGCATGAATTTGAATACGAGTTAGCAGGTCAACTGTATAGCATTCAAAGTGCATTAAAAGTTATTGGAGATGATAGTATTCGAACTGCCATGGCAAAAACAGTAGGATTGCCCTTGGGTATTGCTGCTAAACTTATCTTGAACGGGCAAATACAATTAAAGGGATTGCATATTCCTGTTGTGAAAGAAATTTATACCCCTGTTTTGAAAGAATTGGAAAACTGGAATATCCGATTTAAAGAAACGCTTACAGAAGCTTAATGCTACATTTAATAGGACTGCAACATTTTCTTGTATTTGATTAATTGATTCCAATAGGTAATCCATAAAATAAGCGCAAAAATCCAGGTTACAAACCCAATAAAGGGAATTAGCGTAATACAGACCGTTATACAATACCATTGCCCTGTAGTAAATGTAGGGTGAATATTGGCTTCATCTAAAATAGCTTCTTCCCAAATCCCCAATGTAGAAATGCTGTTTCTGAATTCCAATTCATTGCGCAATGAATCTGCAATGGACCTTACCACATGAAATTGCCAGATCAGACCAAAAACAGGAATCAATTGTAACCACACTTGCGCAGCTGGCATTGCCCGATTTTGCTCGGCTACCTGCTTCAATGTGTCATATTGAACTTTTATGAACAAGATAAAAGGCAATAATCCTACTAAAGCCAGCATAAATAAAGCACCCGCCATAGTTTCCCAACCTTTCATTGCATACTGTTTAGTTATTAAATTTTTCTTTTAATAAGGATATCAACTGCCCCACTCCTGCTGTGGCAGGCAAGGCTATTGTATGAAGATGGAAATCAGTTTGCACTAACGGGATCTTCTTATCCACGATATAAAGTGGAATACCCGCTGCAGCATACTGCAGCAAAGATGCAGCTGGATATACTTGTAAAGAAGTTCCAATAACTACTAATGCATCACAGTCATGCACAAACGCAGCAGCTTCCGCTAAACGGGGTACCGCTTCTCCAAACCAAACAATATGTGGACGCAACTGATAACCATCGGGAGCCAAATCGCCCACCTGAATAACTCCTGTACAAGGATAGATGGTTTCAGTATCTGCAACACTCCTCATTTTAAATATTTCGCCATGCAGGTGCAAGACATTTGTACTTCCTGCACGCTCATGCAAATCATCTACATTCTGTGTAATAATCGTTACCCTGAAATATTCTTCCATAGTTACTAGACCAAGGTGTGCTGCATTTGGCATAGCAGCAGCCACCTCTGCTCTTCTTTGATTGTAAAAATCCAATACCAGTGGTTGATTTTTTGCAAAGGCTTCGGGTGTAGCCACTTCTTCCATTCGGTATCCCATCCACAATCCATCGTGATCGCGGAAAGTCTTCAATCCACTTTCAGCAGAAATACCTGCTCCGGTAAGTATGACAATGTGTTTTTTATCCATCGATTGAAGGAAGATAGAGTCAATTATTTTTCACCTGCCAATTGCATAATAATTTCCCACTCTGCTTCTTTTACGGTTTGAACAGAAAGCCGACCCAAACGAACCAGGTCCATATTTGCTAAGGATTTTTCCTTTTTAATGATGGATAATGGGACGGCATTTTTTAATTTCCGAACGGGTTTTAAATCAACTACTACCCAGGCAGTATCTTCGGTAGTAGGGTCTTGATAAAATTCTTTTACCAGTTTGGCGATACCCACTATTTCTACCCCTTCATTGCTATGGTAATACAGTACGAGATCGCCCTTTTTCATTGCTTTCATATTGTTTCGGGCACCATAATTTCTTACCCCATTCCAAAATGTTTGCTTGTCTTTCACAAACTGATCCCAACTATATACAGAAGGTTCAGATTTAACCAGCCAGTATGCCATAGAAAATAGTATTTAGATTTCATCACCAGCCACTTGCCAATACATCGGCGATATGCATCGTTTTAATTGGTAATTGATGGCCTTTAATATAACCATCCAAGTGCATGAGACAACTTAAATCAGTGGATATAATAAGGTCCGCACCCGTATCCATTGCGTTGCGCACTTTTTGATCGGCCATGCCTATTGAAATGGCATCATATTTTACTGCAAAACTGCCACCGAAACCACAACAGGTTTCTACGTCGTTCATTTCAACCAGTTCCAATCCTTTTACATGTGATAATAAGGTACGAGGACCAGTTTTAATTTTACATTCGCGCAAAGCAGCACAGCTATCATGGTAGGTAGCTTTTACTGGCAATACTGCATCAAAATTATCAATCTTCAATACATCGGTCAGAAATTCTGTAAACTCAAAAATGCGTTTACTCATGTCCTTTACCTGATTGTGTTGTGATGAATTTTCAAATAATTTGCTATAATAATTTCTTACAAATCCAACGCAGCTAGCACTGGGGGCTACTATATAATCGGCTCCTTCGAAATCTTTTAAAAACTTGCTGCAAACCGCTTTCGCTTCATCCCAAAAACCAGCATTGAATGCGGGTTGTCCACAACAGGTTTGGTTGGTATTGTAATGCACTTCGCAAGTAGCTTTTTCCAACACT
>Ga0194063_10000506_pt1 | contig 28201 bp, 20 predicted proteins | sample SepL3720m_MetaG_FD_155459 | JGI IMG/M metagenome (GOLD analysis project Ga0194063, IMG submission 155459) | Anoxic zone freshwater microbial communities from boreal shield lake in IISD Experimental Lakes Area, Ontario, Canada - Sep2016-L373-20m | ecosystem: Environmental > Aquatic > Freshwater...
CCGCAAGCGAAGCCCGTGCAGCCGTCTCGCGCAGCCCGCAGCCTTCGCCCAGGTGAATAAGCATCACTTGAAGTAGCGCCCGCGCATCGGCGATGCCGCGGGCCCTCTGGAAAGCCCCCAACTCGCGCGCCATCTCCATCCACCGATCAGGCAGCAACGCTTCCACGATGCGCCAATCCCCACCCAGTCCGATCACCTCGTCTTGACCCCGCTCTGCCGGCTGCTCCATGGGACACCTTCGATTCAGTTGTTGCGACAGCCGAAGGATACCTCAAAAGTAAGTGTTTAAGTTAGCGCTTATGGGATCAAGTCCGGGATGACAAATGGCTCGCCCGGGATGACAAACGACTGACCCGCAATGACCGAAGGCTAGCCGCGAAAGCGCTTGCGCGTGAGGGCCAGCGCGATCCAGAACCCTGCTACCGCATAGACCAGCAGCACCAGCAGGTGCCTTGCGGGGTTTTGCGGCCACTGGTCCATGAACAGGGGGCGCACCAGATCAATCGCATTGGTCAGCGGCAGCCACTGTGAAATCGTGCGCACTAGCTCCGGCAGTTGCTCGAGCGGAAAGAAAATGCCGCTGACAAACATGGTGGGCGTCAGAAACAACGTGAAGTAGTAGGTAAAGAAGTCGTAGCCTTTGGCCAGCGCATTGAAGATCAGCGCCAGGCTGCTGAAGGCAATGCCTACGCCGAGCAGGATGGGCCAGGCCACCAGCAATTTGGGCGAGTAGCTGATGCCCAGCGCCAGCATCACCACCAGAATCGCGGTGACGGTGAAAAGCGCCTTGAACGCCGCCCAGAGCATTTCGGCCAGCACCACATCGTCCAGATTGACCGGCGCGTTCATGATCCCGTCCCAGGTTTTTTGCACATGCATGCGCGAAAACGCGGAATACAGCGCCTCGAAACTCGCAGCATTCATGGCGCTCATGCAGATCGAGCCGCTGGCAAGAAAAAGAATGTAGGGGACCTTGACCGCGCCATCCACACCGGGCAGCGTCACCTCGCCCACCAACGCACCCATGCCGTAGCCAAAAGCCACCAGCCACATCAGGGGTTCAGCGATGTTGCCGACCAGGCTGGGGATGGCCAGCTTGCGCCAGACCAGCAGATTGCGCAGGAAAACCGGCCACCAGCGCCAGGAAAGTTCGGGTGCGCGCCAGACGCTGATCTCGTTTGCATTACTCATCTGAGCGCTCCGATGAACACCTTCAGAGATGGATTGATGGAGGTGTTCATGCGTCCTCCCTGATCTGACGGCCTGTCAGCTTGAGAAAAAGGTCTTCCAGATTGGCGGGTCGGTGCAAGGTACGCAACTGCGGTTGCGTGGCCAAGGCCTGCAGCAGCGGCTTGGCGTCCTGCGTGTAAAAGAAGACGGTCTCGCCACTGACCTCGACGCGCGCCGCCAGTGCCTGCAAGGGTCCATCCACCAGATCCAGCGCACCTGTGCCATAAACTTCGACCACATCGGGTTCCAGGTGCTGGCTGATCAGCTCGCGCGGCGAACCCTCAGCAATCTTCTTGCCGTGGTCCAGTACCAAGAGGCGTGTGCACAGTCGCTCCGCCTCGTCCATGAAGTGCGTCGTCAGCAGAATCGACTTACCCTCCTGCAGCAACAGCTGCAGCCGTTCCCACATCAGATGGCGCGCCTGCGGATCCAGGCCGGTGGTGGGTTCGTCGAGCAGCAGCAGGCGCGGGTTGTTCACCAGCGCACGCGCCAGACTCAGGCGCCGCTTCATGCCGCCCGAGAGTTCTCCCGGTTTGGCGGTGGCCTTGCTGGTCAGCGAAGCAAACGCCAGCAGCGCCGGAATGCGCTCGCGAATCTGACTCGACTTCATGCCGAAGTAACGGCCATAGACCAGCAGGTTCTCGGCACAGGTGAAATCGGGGTCCAGCGTGTCGAGTTGGCTGACCACGCCAAGCTGCGCCTTGATGGCCAGTGAATCCCGCGGCATAGCCAGGCCAAATGCCGTGATGCTGCCCCCATCAGGCACGCTCTGCCCCAGGCACATGCGAATCGTGGTGGTCTTGCCCGCGCCGTTGGGGCCAATAACCCCCAGGCATTCGCCGGCGGCGATCTGGAACGACAGGTCATCGACGACCGTGTTGTCGCTGTAGCGTTTGCTGAGATGGCTGGCAGAAAAAAGTGGCTCGGGTGTAGCTGGACTCGAAGGCATGGGATAGATTGTGCCGCAGGCCGGGAGCTACTGCTCAAGCGCAAAGAACCGAATTGCGTTGCGGCCGGCCTGTTTCGCGTTGTACATGGCGAGGTCAGCTCGCTTGAGTACATCTTCCTCGCTCCCCTCATGATTGAAGAACAGTGCGATCCCAATGCTGACGGTGCAATAGTGTTCAATGGTCGCTACGCCTCCCCCATCCTGAGGCACGGCAAGCACATAGCTTCTTGCCAGACTGGCACGAATCTTTTCCGCGACCTGACCCGCCTGGATTTCCGACAGCTTCTGCTCCATGTCCAGATGCCCCAGGACCACCACAAATTCATCTCCGCCATAGCGAGCCACCGTGTCCATTTCCCGAACACAGAGTTTGAGTCTGTCGGCGACCTGAACAAGAAGCAGGTCGCCGATCTCATGCCCGTGCTGGTCGTTCAGTGGCTTGAAATTGTCAAGGTCGAGGAACAGAATCGCGCCGTAGCGCTGATCGCGCTTGCTGGCCGCAAAGGCAACGATGAGCCGGTCACTGAGGAAGCGTCGATTTGGCAGCTGGGTCAAGCTGTCGTAGAAGGCGAAACGCTTGATGTGTTCGTCCGACAACTTCCTCTCGGTAACGTCGCGCGCAACACCGCGATAGCCCCTGAAGTTGCCCGAGTTGTCGAAAATGGGCATCCCGCTCACAGAAGTCCAGTGGATCTTCCCATCCTCGCCACGTCGCATCATTTCGAAATCGTGGAATTCCTCATGCGACTTAAGCACTCCTCGATGTTTCTGCCAATCCGCTTCCGTCAGGTTCAGGGCGCCCATTTCCCATCGCGTCTTGCCGATGTGCGCATCGTTGGCCACACGGGTTTTCAGATCCAGATGACCAGGCAGGCGAACGAATCGGAACTGTTCATCCTGTTCCCAATACCAATCAGACGACAGCTGGGTCAGGTTGCGGAAACGCTCTACGCTCTGACGCAGCGCCTCGACCCCTTGCAAGCGCTCGGCCTCGTGATCCGCCTTGAAACGCCCCATCAGTTGCCGGCGCCGCTGGTGCAGCAGCAAACCGGTGACCAGGAGCATTGTCAGCACAGCGAACGAAACGCAGTACTGGATGATTTCCCTGTGCCAGATTGCGTGGATTGCGCTCAGGGGTCGATCGACCGCAACCACCATGGGTTTGTCCATGGACATGGCCGGGTCCTGGATGGTCTGCAATGCAACCATACGCTCATCACCCACAAAATTGAGGGATCCGGTAAATACATTGGCACCGCGACCACTGCTCATGTGCTGGGCAAAGAACGACCCGGGTCTGGCCAATTCGACGCCTTCGACATCTTTGCTGTTGGGCGCCATCAGAAAGGGAACACCGTCGCCATGGATCAGGGCAGCTCTGATACCAGGTCGGTAGATCACGGAATTGAGCAGGACCTTGAACTCCTCGGCGTCCAAGCCGGCAACGACCAGTCCATCGAACTCGCCCTTGGGACCCGGGATCATGCGGCCCAAGCTCATGGTGAGATAGCCAAGACTGGTGATGAAAGGGGGTCTGACGTAGAGCGTCGCTGCGTTGGGATGATCTCTGACAGCCTGAAAGTAATCCCGGTGTGCAAAGTTTTTCCCGACGAGTTCCGGCGTGTCGGATGCCTCGACGGTGCCCTTGGCATCGATGACCAGGAAGTTGCGCACGCCCTGCATGGCATTGTTGAGCGTCCTCAAATGCTGGACGGACAAAGACTGACCTTCCCTTTGCCTTCGCCAATTTGGCACTTCCGCCAGAATTCCCGTCAAAGCAGTGTTGATGGTGCTGAACTGACGGCTCAGGTTCATGCTGACCACGACGCACTGGTGGCTCAGCCGCTCTTTCTCCCTGGCATCAACGCGGTCATGGTCCTGGTTCAGCACGTAGGCCAAGCAGGCCCCGATGATCAACAAGACCAGGTCGAGAGCCAGCCACTCTTTGAAAGTCTGCCGGGTAAACCATCGATTCGCAAGAACAGGCACGCGGTCTCCTCCGCTTGTCCACAGTTTTATAAACAATGTTTGTGGACAGTTTCATTGTATTAATTCGTGCCCGAGTGCATTGGGCTTTCGTGGATCGGTTTGACGCAGCACAAACAAAGTCGAGCCAGTCTGACCCAAACGGCACATACCCGGGCGTCGGCTTGCGGCCTTACCCTGCGGCGCTCAAGAGTGGAGTCTGATCGGTGGCAACAATCAGCCGCGCGTGCGCGAAGGCACTGGTAGCAGCATGATTCCAGCCCTTGCGATCGAACACGGTTGTCAAGGGATCTATGTTCGCCTGGTCGCGCAAATCGCGTGCGGCTTACTGAAACGCCACCTCGGCAAAGCTGCGCAGCTTGCGGCTGTGCAACTGGTCGATGCCTTCGGCGCGCAGCAGTTCAATGGCACGCATGCCGATGCGCAGGTGCTGGTCCACCCGTTCGCGGTAAAAATGGTTCGCCATGCCCGGCAGCTTGATCTCGCCGTGCAGCGGTTTGTCGCTGACGCACAGCAGGGTGCCGTAGGGCACCCGAAAGCGAAAGCCGTTGGCAGCGATGGTGGCGCTTTCCATGTCCAGCGCCACCGCGCGACTCTGGCTGAAACGCCGCTGCGGGCCGTTGTCGGGCAGCAGTTCCCAGTTGCGGTTGTCGGTAGAGGCCACCGTGCCGGTGCGCATGATGCGCTTGAGCTCGGAGCCCCTGAGTAGCGTCACATCCGACACCGCCTGCTCCAGCGCCACTTGAATCTCCGCCAGTGCCGGAATCGGCACCCACAGCGGCAGTTCTTCGTCCAGCACATGGTCTTCACGCACATAGCCGTGCGCCAGCACGTAGTCGCCAAGTTGTTGCGAGTTGCGCAGCCCGGCACAGTGGCCGAGCATGATCCAGGCGTGGGGCCGCAGGACGGCAATATGGTCGGTGATGGTCTTGGCATTGGCCGGTCCGACGCCGATATTGACCATGCTGATACCGCTGCGGTCAGCGCGTACCAGGTGGTAGGCCGGCATCTGCGGCAGGCGCGGCGGTATCTTGCCGGGATCGTCGCCGGAATAATTGGAGTCTGACCCCAATTTTTTGGTCACAACATTGCCCGGCTCGATGAAGGCGATGTACTCGCTTGCCGGGTCGGCCATGGCTTCGTGGCCCAGGCGGACAAACTCATCGATGTAAAACTGGTAGTTGGTGAACAGCACAAAGTTCTGAAAATGCTCGGGCGCGGTGCCGGTGTAGTGGCGCAAGCGGTGCAGCGAGTAGTCCACGCGCGGCGCAGTAAAGAGAGACAGTGGCTGCGCCTCACCCGGGCGCGGCATGTAAGTGCCGTTGGCAATACCGTCGTCCATGGCCGTCAGATCCGGCAGATCAAACACGTCACGCATGAGTTGGCGCCGCTCGGCACTCAGGTTGCCTTCAATATGATCGTTCTCGGCAAACGAAAAGTGCACCGGAATCGACTGCGAGCTGGTGCCAACTTCCAGTTCGACGCCGTGGTTTTCCAGCAGCAGCGTGAACTGATCAAGGTAATACTCGGCAAACAGGTCGGGGCGGCTCAGGGTGGTCTCGAAGCGGCCCGGCCCGGCAACAAAGCCGTAGCTCAGGCGGGCGTTCGCGCCGGAGTTCAGACGCGAGACGGTATCGGTCTGGACTCGCACAAAAGGGTAACAGGCCCGCACATGGCCAGGCAGACTCTCACCGGCCACAAAGCGCTGCATGGCCGAGCGCAGGTGTGCAATGCTGCTGTCGTAAATTTCGCGCGCCCGCGCCAACGCACAGGTCGGGTCGGTAAATCGGGCCGGGGCAATAAAGGTCGGTAGATAAGGCATGGCGTCATTGTTTCATGGTCGGGCAAAACGTGCTGATCTCAGTGCTTCAGCCAGTCGGCCATCAAGGTGGCTTCAAGCAGATTCAGGCAGGCCGGCGCATCGACCTGCATGCAGACCTGACTGCGAGTTCGGCTCGCTTCCCAACCGCCTTGCGGGTAATCGATGAAATCGCGCCGGTTCAGAATGGTCTGGCCCTGCGCCAGTCCCTCGCAAGCAACCCGGATGCAGCCGGTCTCCAGTGTGAAAAGTTTCGGACTCACCAGATAGATGAAGGCCAGCAGATCGTGCGCAAAACAGCCTGGTGACTTTGCAACGTGTTTGTACAGGCCGCTGTAGAAAGTGGCATAGAAAGAGACTGCGTGCAACAGCGTGTCGGTGGCAATATGGCGCTGCCGCCCGGCCAGCGTCTCGAAGAATGACAGTTCGGTCACAACCCGGTGCGTCACGTCAAGCCCAACCATGGTCAGTTTCCAGGGCGCAGTAAACACGCTGTCTGCCGCATGCGGATCGTTCCAGATGTTGGCCTCGGCCACCGGGGAGACGTTGCCAGGCTCCAGCACGGTGCCGCCCATCACGACAACCTGCTGGAGCAGAGCAGGCAGCGCTGGCTCAAGTTGGAGCGCCGTGGCCAGATTGCCCAGCGGGCCAACCGCCACCAGCGTGATCTCGCCGGGTTGGCTGCGCGCGCTGTCGACAATGAATTGCGCCGAACTGCGCGGATCGAGTTGCCGGCCAGTCGAGCGTCGCGCGGGCAGATTGCCCAGCCCGTCGGCACCGTGAATGAAGGCGGGTGGCGCCACCGGCGCTTTGCTCAGGGGTGCGCTCAGCCCCTGTGTCACTGGAAGCTCGCGTCCGGCTATCGCCGTGAGGTAAAGCGCATTGATCGCGGCCTGCTCGACGCTGACGTTGCCAAAGGTGGTGGTGATGCCAATCAGGTCAATGGCAGGATGCGCCAGCGCAAAGTACAAAGCGATGGCGTCGTCAACGCCGGGATCGGTGTCGAAAATGACTTTGTGAACCAGGTTCATGCTCTAAATGTTTGATATGCTTGTGCGCTGTTGATTCCGCTGCGCTTGACCTTTTCAACCTTATCAAGAAGAGAGAATGCATATGAAGTTTAAGTCCACTACATGTTTGGCGTTTCTGGCGCTCGGCTTGGTCGCCAGTTTTCAGGCGGCAGCTCAACCAGCGGTCATCTTTGATATGGGTGGCAAGTTTGACAAATCTTTCAACGAGGCGGCCTATAACGGCATGGAGCGCTGGAAGAAGGAGTCCGGCAAGCCCTATCTTGAGTTTGAAATTGCCAACGAATCCCAGCGCGAGCAGGCAGCTCGCCGCATGGCAGAGCGCGGTGCCAGCCCCATCATCGGCATTGGCTTTGGCCAGGCATCGAGCATCGAGAAAATCGCCAAGGAATTCCCCAAGCTCAAATTCGCCATCGTTGATATGGTCGTCAATCAACCCAACGTACAGTCGGTGGTGTTCAAGGAGCATGAGGGCAGCTTCCTGGTCGGCGCCATGGCAGCCATGGCCAGCAAAACCGGCAAGGTAAGCTTTGTCGGTGGCATGGACATTCCCCTGATCCGCAAGTTCCAGTGCGGCTACGAGCAGGGTGCCAAGTTTGTCAACCCCAAGGCCGAGGTCTTCAGCAACATGACCGGCACCACGGGCGCGGCCTGGAACGATCCGGCGCGCGGTGGCGAACTCGCCAAGGCCCAGTTTGCCAAGGGTTCGGACGTGGTGTTTGCTGCGGCCGGAGGTACTGGTACCGGTGTTTACCAGGCGGCCAAGGACGGCGCCAAGCTCGCCATCGGTGTGGACAGCAACCAGAACCACCTGCAGCCTGGCACCATGCTGACCTCCATGATCAAGCGGGTTGATGTAGCGGTTTACAACGTCATCATGGCGCACAAACCGGGTCTGTCGGTGCTGGGCCTGAAAGAAGGTGGTGTTGACTATGCGCTGGACGCCAACAACGCCAAGCTGGTGAGCGCCGACATGAAGAAAAAGGTCGACGCACTGAAGGCCGACATCATCAGCGGCAAGATCAAGGTGGCCGATTACATGGCAGACAACGCCTGCAAGTACTGATTCCAGGGGATGCCCCGCGTCACTCCCGCCCCAGCGGTGCGCATGTGGGGCATTCGCAAGCGGTTTGGAGCGGTTCAAGCCAACGCTGATGTCAGCTTGCAGGTGGCGCCTGGCACGGTCCATGGCATTGTTGGAGAAAACGGTGCCGGCAAGAGCACGCTGATGTCGGTGCTTTATGGCTTCTACCGGGCCGACAGCGGCCAGATCGAAGTCTTCGGCCAACCGGTCAACATTCGCAATGCGGATGACGCCATCGCCTTGGGCATTGGCATGGTGCACCAGCACTTCATGCTGGTCGATACCCTCACCGCCCTGGAAAACGTGATGCTGGGCGCAGAGCCGCACTGGCTGCTCTCACGCGCGCAGGCCGCCGTGCGGCTCAAGCTCGAAGCCCTGATGCAGACCACCGGCCTGCAACTCGATCTGGATTGCCTGGTGGCGGATCTGGCGGTGGGCGACCGGCAGCGGCTCGAAATTCTCAAGACCCTGTACCGGGGCGCCAAAATTCTGATTCTGGATGAGCCAACGGCTGTGCTGACCCCCCAGGAGACCGGGCACTTGTTTCAAGTTCTCGACGGGCTGCGCAAGCAGGGCACGACGATTGTGCTGATCACGCACAAGCTCAAGGAAGTGATGCGCCTGTGCGATCAGGTCACCGTGATGCGCGCCGGCCGCGTGGTTCAGGACCTGCCGGTGGACGAGGCTTCGATCGAGGGTCTGGCTGAAGCCATGGTGGGCCGAAAAGTCAATACCGGCCGCAGCCATGGCACGCCAAGCGCACCCGGGCCGGTGCTGCTGCAGGCGCGCAATCTGCTGCTGCATGACGCGCTTCATGTGACGCGTCTGAAGGACTTGAACCTGCGCTTACACGCCGGTGAAATCGTCGGAATCGCCGGCGTATCGGGCAACGGTCAGAGCGAGTTGCTGGACCTGCTCTCGGGTTTGCTGCAGCCCGCCAGCGGGCAGCTGGAATTGGGCGGCAGAACCTTTGAGGCGAGCGCCTGGCTTGATCCTGGTACCGCCCGAGAACTCGGCCTGGCCCATGTGCCTGAAGACCGGCAGGCGCGCGCGCTGGTCATGAATTTTTCGGCCTGGGAATCTGCCGTCCTGGGCTACGACGATCTGCCGCAGTACGGTCATGGGGGCTGGTTGAACCACGAAAGCATGCGCCATGCCACCGCAGAGTACATGGAGCGTTTTGATGTACGCCCCAGAAACCCGGAATTGCAGAGCAGCAAGTTCTCCGGCGGCAACCAGCAAAAGCTGGTGCTGGCACGCGAGTTGGGTCAGACGCCCAAAGTGCTGCTGGTCGGTCAACCGACGCGTGGCGTCGATATTGGCGCCATCGAGTTCATTTACTCACAACTGCGCGCGCTGCGCGCTGCCGGCTGCGCGGTGCTGCTGGTATCAAGCGAGCTCGACGAAATCCTCGCTTTGTCGGACCGTGTGATCGTGATGTACCAGGGTGCAGTGACCGGCGAACTTCCGATTGCCGATTGCAGTGAAGCCCGGCTAGGCATGCTGATGCTCGGTGGTGCCGTGCAATGAGGGCCAGCTACAGCCTGCCGCGTTGGGCCGATCTGCTGCTATTGCCCATCGTCTGTCTGGGTCTGGCCTTGCTGCTAGCCGGCTTGGTGGTGCTACTGGTGGGACAGGACCCGGTGCGCGTCATGACAGTGCTGGTGCAGGGTGCGCTCGGGACGCCGCGCGGCCTGAGCTACACGCTGTATTACGCCACCACCTTCATTTTCACCGGGCTCGCCGTCGCCGTGGCCTTTCACGGTGGCCTGTTCAATATCGGCGGCGAGGGACAAGCGATCATGGGCGGACTCGGCACTGGCCTGGCTGCGCTGTACCTGTCGGCCCTGCTGCCGGCCTGGCTGATGCTGCCGCTGATGCTGATTTCAGGCACCCTCTTTGGCATGGTCTGGGCCATCGTGCCGGCCTATCTGCAGGCCTACCGTGGCAGCCATGTCGTCATCACCACCATCATGTTCAACTTCATCGCCAGCAGTGTGCTGGTGTACCTGCTGGTGAACCACCTGCGCCCGGTCGGATCCATGTCGGTGGAAAGCGCCCCGTTTGCCGCGTCTGCCAAGCTGCCGGCGATGCACGAGGCACTGGCGGCCCTGGGCATCGCCTGGCCCAGCTCACCGCTGAACCTCAGCCTGTTTCTGGCCCTGCTGGCCTGCCTCGGGGTTTACCTGTTTTTGTGGCGCACGCGTGGCGGCTACCACCTGCGTGCGGTCGGCTCCAGCCCAGGCGCAGCGGAGTACGCAGGCATCAACTCGAAGCATCAGGTTGTCATCGCCATGTCGATTTCGGGCGCACTGGCCGGGCTGGTGGGCATGAACGAAATTGCCGGCGTCAACGGCAAACTGCTGCTCGAATTTGTCAGTGGTGCCGGCTTTACCGGCATTGCGGTCTCGCTGATGGGACGTAACCATCCGCTGGGCATCATCCTGGCCAGCCTGCTGTTCGGCGCGCTGTTTCAGGGTGGTGCTGAAGTCGCATTTGAAGTGCCGGGCTTCAGCCGCGACATGGTGGTCATGGTGCAGGGTTTCATCGTCCTGTTTTCCGGTGCCATGGCTTATGTCTTTGCGCCGGTGCTGGCCTGGTGCCTGGTCATGCTGCGGCCCCGCGCTGTGGCGTCGGCTGCTTCGGGAGCGTCCGATGGATGAAGTGTTTGTCGGCGAAATGATTGCCTCGACACTGCGCCTGTCGACGCCGCTGATTTTCTGCGCCCTGGCCGGTCTGCTGTCGGAGCGCTCGGGCGTGGTGGACATCGGTCTGGAAGGCAAGATGCTGTTTGCCGCCTTCGCCGCTGGCGCCGCCGGTGCCGTTTATGGTTCCACCACACTGGCTCTGCTGCTGGCGATGCTGGTCGCCACTGCACTGTCCTGGCTGCACGGACTGGCCTGCGTGAGCCACCGCGGCGATCAGGTGGTCTCGGGCGTGGCCATCAACATCGTCGCTGCCGGCGTGACGGTGGTACTGGGAATCGCCTGGTTTGCGCAGGGTGGACAGACGCCGCCAGTATCTGCCGCTGTACGCATCACGGCACTGTTCCCGGGTGCCGCGGGATTGCTGCAAGGCGTGCCGCTGCTCGGCCCCGTGCTGGCCCACGCCCTGCTCGGCCACAACGCCCTGGTCTACCTGGCACTGCTGCTGGTGCCAGCGGTTTGGTGGCTGCTGTTCAGAACCCGCTTCGGGTTGCGACTGCGCGCCGTCGGCGAGAACCCGCAGATGGTGGACGCCGCCGGCGTCTCGGTGCAGCGCCTGCGCTATACCGCGTTGACCCTCAACGGCATTCTGTGTGGCTTGGCCGGCAGCTATCTGGTGCTGGCACAGAACGCCAGTTTTTCGCAGAACATGACTGCCGGGCGCGGCTTCATGGCGCTGGCCGCCCTGATCTTTGGTCGCTGGCATCCGCTGGGGGCACTCTGGGCCTGTCTGCTGTTCGGCTTTCTGGACGCGGCCGCGATACGCCTGCAGGGCGTCAAGTTGGCGGTGATCGGCGAGGTTCCGGTACAGGTGATTCAAGCCCTGCCCTACGTTCTGACCGTGGTGTTGCTGGCTGGATTTATCGGCAAGGCGGTTGCTCCGCAGGCACTCGGACGGCCGTATGTCAAGGAGTCCTGAATAGCTGATCGTGGTGTCAGAGAATGGAGCGTACACCCGAGTCTCAGGCTGTCAAATACCCGGAAAACGGAGTTTCAGTGCAGACTGACTTGCTTGCAAGTTATGTCGTAACTAAAGCGGCGCGGACCGACGAGACGACGAAAGGGGGCTCAAACCCGTCCCAGGCTTCGACCATAGCGCAAGGCCCACCAGGTCATGCCCACCGTCACCACGCAGGCCAGTGCCGCATGCAGCGCCGCATTGGTGATGGGCGTGGTCAGCAACATAGGCAAGTTCGCCAAGGCGGACAGGGCCACCATCGCCACTGCCACGCCGACCTCGCCGCGCCGCACGAGTACCCACAGTATCAGCACACTCATCAGCGCGACTGCTGCAAAGGCGATACCGGTGGCCAGGATTTCCGCGGCAAGCACGCTGCTCACAGCCAGTACCGCAACGAGCGAAGCAAGCAAGACCGTGCGCCATCTTGTCTGGCAAAAATCCACAGCGCTCAGGATCAGCGCCACGACGACCAACGCCGCACAGATGCCCATGGGACCGCGCACTGCCGTGGTCCATAGCGGCTGCATGGAGTCCCAGGCGCCGACGCCGGGCAAGCCGGGGTTGTTCTCGGGGAAAAAGTGTTGTAGACCCGTGGCCACGCCCTTGAGCACCAGCGCCAAGCCCAGGCCACGCAGCAGATCGCCGAAGACGCTGGCATTGCCGGGGCGCTTTTCGCTGTGCAAGCGCATCACCAGCAAACCCAGCAACGCCGCCCCCAGCAGGTAGCCGGCTACCGCCAGCGCCACGCCGGTGGTCAACTGCGTGTTCCAGTCTTGCGCCGTCTTGAACATCATGGCTTTTCGATCAAACGTCAGCCCGTACTCCGCCATCGCCGCGACCAGGAAGAGCGCAGCCCAGACCAGCCCTTGCCGCCAATGCAAGCTTCCCCGCACCACCTGGCGCAGCGCCGCCCCCAGAACCAGTAAGGCCAACGCGGCGCCTGCAAGGCCCGCCACAATCTTGAACGACGCTTTGGACGACTCCGCCTCCTGTTGCTCGCGCTTCCAGGCTTCTGGGACAAAAACGTGTTGCCAGGCATCGATTTCATCCCCTCTGACGTTGATCGATACACGGGCGCTGCCGCCCTTGACGTCCAAAGCCTGCTTGTCGTCCCAGAGGAAAATCCAGTCGCGCCGAGCCGGACGCTCGAACTCCTGCACCGAAGCCAACTCCCATGGCCGATTCGCCAGTGCTTTTTGGCTGTCCATGAAAGCGCGCGCCAGCGCTTGCGCCGGTTCGCGCTGGAGCCTGGCGCCGGGACGTCCCTCGGGCAGTTGATGGAACACCGCCAGCACCTCGCCCTGACCACTCAGTGCAAGCTCCCAATCTTCACTGCGGTCTTCGACCGGTCCAGTCGCATGCCGGAACATGACCCGCCAGTGCTGTGGCGATATCTGGCCGCCGTCCAATAGCTTGGTGAACACTTGGGGACCGCCTTCGCGCCAGACAAAGCGCACCGCCTTGCTGTCGTTGTCGGCAGCCGGGGACACCACGGCCAGACGTTTCCAGTCGGCATCCAACCGCACCCCGCGCTCGGCCAGCACAGCCTCAGCACGGGCGATGGCGCCGGCGTGATCCACCGTGAATGCCAGTGTGCTCACCTGGGGAGCCTGCCATAGCCACAGCGCCAGCGCGCCCAGCCCGGCAGCCCCTGCCAACGGTGTGCGGCGTAGCCACCAGGGCCAACCGGTGGTGGTTTGTATAAGCTGCGGCGGTGGCAGCGTGGGCTCAGCGCTGACCATGTGTGCAGTGACCTGTTCCCGCTCCGGCTCGCCGTTGCGCATGGCCTGCGGCATCTGGGCCAGGTAACCCTGCTTGAAGCGGGCCCGCGCGACCATCAACAAGGGCAGCAGACCCGCCAGCAGCACCAGGACGCGGTCCAGCCACAGGCGCGAGTCGGTCGCCACAAACAGCGGAAGGCTCATGAGCGTCAGGTCGAAGGTGAAGTGCATCACGATGCAGGGCACCAAGCCGAAGCGCAGAAAAATCAAGCCCCACACCAGCGCCGGGAAAAACAACTCCAGCACGCGGCTGTAGCTGGGCAGACCAGGGTAACCGGCATGTCCGCCGGCAAAGACCAGTGCCTGCAACACCAGCGCCACGGCGATGCTGCTGCGCCGCCAGCCCAGCCATTGACCGATCAAAGCGGCGCCGGCCAGCGGCACGGCGCGAAACAGCGATTCTTCCCAAGTTCCGGCCTGCAATGCGTTGGCAATGGGCCCGAGCGCGGGCCGCCAGGCAGCCAGGATATTGGGGTCCGTCAGCGAGTCAGCCGGCACCCACCAGCCGAACTGCGTTCGCGCCACCAGGTAGAAGCCAGCCACCAGCAGCAGTTCAAAGCCGGTCCAGGCGTAGCCACCCAGCGTGCGCCCTAATGCTTGCGGACTGGCTCCGGCAGCCGCGCTCCAAAAATTGAACAGCCGCGGGTGCCTGGCAAAAGCAGCCCGGTTCAAGCCCTCGGCCACGGCAAAAATCAGGCCCAGTAGCAGCGTGCTGCCAATGGCCACACCGAAGGCGGCGGCGGCGTTGCGGAACAGGAAACTATTGACGGAATCGGTGGTGGCGTAGCCAAACCACCTCTGCGGAAGGTCGGACAGCATGGCCGCCGCGGCCAGCACGCCCACGACGCCAGCGCAACGCAATGCACCGTTCCAGACCAGTCCGCCACGGCGTGCCAGCCACAACCAGCCGCCTAGCAGCCCGCCCAGGCCAAACAAGGCGAACGTGGCAATGCTGGCGACTTTCGCGATGGTCTCATTGCCGCTGCGCAACTGGGCAAAGCGCTGCGCAAAGGCCTGCGGCACAAAAGCATAGGGTGTGACTTCAGCCAGGTGGCTTCCGGCCACTACCAGCTTGAGTCGAAAACGCGCTTCGCCTCGTTTTTCGGTTCGGTGCTCGTAGACAAAGCTGTGGTCAATGCGCCCGCCGGGACGGGTGACTTTCGATGCGCTTTGCGCAGCGTAGGCGGTCCACAGCGCATCGCCCAACAGGCTGCGGGCGCCGCTCTCGGCAAGTGTGCGCGCCGCGTCCTCGCTCAGCGCCGCACCCGGCGCCTTCTCCGGCACCTTGCGTGTGAATCCGTAGGCACGGCCATCGGGCGTGAAGCGCACACTCAGTTCATCCTCCTGCGACTCGGAAAAAAGCCGCACCGTCCAGTGGTAGGGCGCCACAAAGCGTTGGCCCAGCAAGGCGCTGAAGGCGTCCATGCCGCCGCCCTCGAGTTCGATGTAGTTTTGCAGGTTAAGGTCATGATCAAAGCGTGCCACCCTGCGCGTCGTTACGAGTTCCGCAAAGCGCTGCGTTTGCAATGCCTCAGCGGCGGCCAGCGCCTGGCCCGGCGACATGCTCACATCTAACTGGAGTAGCGGCATGGCGCGAGGGAACAACCACAGGGCCGTGCCGGCCGAGGCGATCGCCAGCGCCAGCAGCATGGCCCAGAATGCTTTGTGGCTTGTGAGGGTCATAGCGGGTATTCTTTCAAAATTCGTTCATTCTTGTTCTCCCCTTGACGGCGCGCGGCCGAAATTGACTCATCCCTAGTCGTCCCGCTACTCAACATCGAAATCGGGAAATTCGCGGTTACAGCAGCGTCGGCTTCGCGAATATGGATGAAGCGATTCTGATGGCACGCTGAACTCTTGCCTATCCCCCAAATGGGGGATGCCGCGCAAGACAGCTCAAGCTGCACACGCGCATCGGGTTTCGCGCCATCCCCGACGCGCTCTTGAAGGTCCGCTTTGGAACATAGTCACCGGCTGAGACACACGGTTGACATTCAAATTCCCGAACTGCTTGTTCCAGACCGGTCATCCACGGACACGGTCCTGGAAGCCGATGCGGTCGTTCAGATTACCGACAAAGCCTCCGGCCGCCCAACGACTGTGAGGTACCTCAATACACGATCGCGCGCGAACACCCTTTCGCACCCGATTGGTAGTCCGAATTTGAACCAAGTTGGCTTGCCTTGACTTAGGACAGCAATTCTGCAACAAATCACGGTAACACCCCGCTTCGATTTGACTACAGATTCAGTTTTTCGCCGATAGGCCGAAAGACAGGTACAGGCCAATTCATTTCTGCGACGCGGGCATCCCTGAGTTGCTTGATGGCATTTCGGTCAATTGACGAGGCTCGCTCCTATCCGTACTGATTGTGAGGAATATTCATGAAGACAAAAGAAGTTTCCGCCGAAGATGCCGTCGCTCTTGTCCACGACAACCATGTTCTCGTATGCTCCGGGTTTGGTACCGTAGGGGTGCCAGATGCGCTGCTGCAGGCTTTGGCGCAAAGTCATGCCAAAACGGCACATCCGTCGGGACTGACGCTCATTTTTGGTGGTGGCCCCGGTGACGCAAACGACAAGGGTGTGAACCGCCTAGCGCGCGATGTGCTGGTGCGTCGTGCCATTGGCGGGCACTGGGGTATGGTGCCACGCCTGGCGGAGCTGGCGATAGCCGGGAAGATGGAGGCCTACAATTTCCCCTTGGGTGTCATCTCGCACCTTTACCGCGACATCGCGGCAGGCTTGCCGGGTAACGTTTCGCGTGTTGGCTTGGGAACTTTTGTCGACCCACGCCAGCAGGGTGCAAAAATCAATGCCCAGACCAGGGAAGACCTGGTGGAAGTAGTAACGCTGGGCGGCGAAGAGCTGCTGTTTTACCGTGTCCCGAAACCCCATGTGGCGTTCATCCGGGCCTCGGTTGCCGACACCGATGGCAATCTCTCCATGGAGCGCGAGGCATTGACGCAAGACACCTTGGCCATCGCCATGGCTGTCAAAAACTCTGGGGGCTTGGTGATTGCGCAAGTGGAGTTCATGACGGAGGCCGGAAGCATGAACCCGCGCCAGGTCAAGGTGCCCGGCATGTTGGTGGATTGCGTTGTTGTATCCCCCCCCGAACTGCACATGCAAACCTTCGGGACCGCCTACCACCCGGCCCTAACCGGGGCCATGCGGCGACCGCTCGATGCCCTTGCCCCTTTGCGAATGGACGAGCGCAAGGTGATCGCCCGCCGGGCCGCGTTCGAGCTGATGCCCAATGCGGTTGTTAATCTCGGAATTGGCATGCCCGAAGGCGTGGCCGGTGTTGCCAATGAAGAGAGGCTGCTGGCTTACATGACCCTCACGGCGGAATCCGGCGTGATTGGTGGCATCCCAGGCAGTGCCATGGATTTTGGCACTGCCGTCAATGCTACGGCCATGCTCGACACGAACCAGCAATTCGATTTTTACGATGGTGGTGGCTTGGACCTGGCCATCCTGGGTCTGGCCGAATGTGACTCGCGTGGCAATATCAACGTCAGCCGGTTCGGCCCCAAGTTGGCGGGTGCAGGCGGCTTCATCAACATCTCTCAAAACAGCCGCACCGTGCTGTTCGTGGGGACGTTTACCGCTGGTGGTCTCAAGGTTGAGATTGACAAGGGTGCGCTGCGGATCGTGTCGGAGGGGAAGCACCGCAAATTTGTGGATACGCTGGAGCAGGTGACATTCAGCGGCGAGTACGCCGCCAAGGCCGGCAAGCGAGTGCTCTACATTACCGAGCGCTGTGTCTTCGGCTTGACCGCCCAAGGACTCGAACTGCTGGAGATTGCCCCAGGCGTAGACCTGGAGCGTGACATCCTGGCGCACATGGCTTTTCGCCCCATCGTCAGGCGGCCGCAGCCGATGGCCGCTTGCATCTTCCGTGACGAACCGATGGGACTCAAGGACAGCCTGTTGGCCATTACCTTGATTGACCGCATCTCCTGGCAGCCTTTGCGCAATCGCCTGTTTCTCAACTTCCAGGGCCTCAAATTGGTCACGCCCAAGGACGCTGCGGATGTACAACACGCCGTGGAAACGCGCTGCAAGGAAATTGGCCACCGCGTGAATGTGGTCGTGAACTACGACGGTTTCGAAATTCTTGAGCCGGCGCTCGAGACCTATGCCAAGGTAGTGGAATACATGACCACACACTACTATGACCGCACCACGCGATACAGCACCAGTGCATTCCTGCTTAATAAGTTGGGGCCTGCGATTTATGCGCGGGGCCTGGCGACACACATTTACGAAACACGGGAAGAAGCAGAAGCTGCCCTCTGAAATGGTGCAAGCTTCGGTGTCAGACAGTGCGAGAACTTTCATGGAGACCCAGTCCAAAGGCCCCGTACCCATCGTCTTTGATGAACGTCTCGGCTTTGGTGACGCGCCCAAACATGTCGACTAACTCCAACACTGAAGCCCCGCGCTCCCTCGAGGCTGGCCATCTGCTTGAAATGCTGACGGGATTGAACGCGCGAATTGCCCGCCTGGCCATCGCCCTGCACATGCCCCTCAATACAGACGCGGATATTCAGGAAGCGATCCACACCACGGATCCGCAACCCCCGGACGGCGTTGAGCGACGTGGCAGTTCGGAACGCCGCTGCGCGACCCGCGCCGCCTCCAACCCTGAACGCCGCGCGACCTTGCAGCGCTGCGAGTTGCGGGGATTGTTGGTCATGCGCTTTGGCACTGAAATCAAGCTGGTCGAACTGATAGGAGCGGCGCCATTGCGTTAGATCATCGGGTCAGTGGCTAGCTCCCTGGAGCGTCAGGGGTTTTTGCCTGATTCGCGAGCTTCGCTGGTCAATCGCGACTTTCGAGTTTGCCTGGCTGCAAGCGCCTGCTTCCCTTCAACTCAAGTACTGTATATAATTACAGTATGAAGACCGAAATTCAATATAGATGGCGCATCCTGTGGTCAGGGCATTGGGCAACAACTGGCCACCACTGCACCGAAGAACAAATCCGCAAAGAACACCCAGAAGCGGTACGCATTGACGATTCGCGCCGAGAGTTAAAAGTTGCTGAAACTTTCGATGAGCGAAAAAATGTCATGTTCCCTGTGTGTGCATTCATGAAGCAATCAGCAAGGGAGAGCAAGTGAGTCCTGTTGCGAAATCATGGGCTTCAACGCCAAGCGCCACTGCGCATTGGTGGCGCAATGTCAAACCTGCACTCGCCAGTTGGGCTTTGCTTGTATGGCGCTGGCTTTGAGGGATTGTTAGCGGAGCATACGCGCTGGCAGGAACAGGATGCACCAACCGACCAGGGACAGAAGTATTGTCACCGGCTTATGAACGATGTGCCACGACGTTGACCGTTTCCAGCGTCACGACGGTCGAAACTTGGCCGCTGCTTGCATAACCTTCCTGAGCCACCGAATTGAACGTGGACAGCATGGCGCCATTGATGGCAAGGGTCATCAGGACTGCGATCAAAAGTCCGGTAAAACGGGTTGTGCGACTTGTGTTCATTGATTCTCTCCAGTTTCAGGCCACAGCGGCCGGTTGAAGAGAATGTATTGGCGTTAGATTTCGATTGCACGTCCATTGCGACGGACTGCGCGAGGGTGAGATGGATGCAGCAGATTCGGCGACAGACCGGCCGTCGGCACAGTTTGTCACCGCACCTTTTGTCAACGAAGGCTGGCGAGTGCGTTCGCGGTTTTGGCTTCCTTCCCGCAGGATGCAGTCGAGTGGCTTCCAGGTCAACTTTCTGAATACGAACACCGATCTCATCGCGCTGGCGCCCAGTGCTTGAGCACGACCCAGGCAGTTGGCTGCCGCTATCCCTGATGATGGGTATGTTCATGATCAAGTACCTGGTTGGGCCGTCAGCGCCATGCAGCGGGCGCTGGTCCACGACGCCAGCTTCAGTCTGTCTTTTGCTGCTCTGTACGGGGCTTTCGCTGACATCTTTCTGGCGCGCGCCGCTCGTCTGTGGCGGCTGACTTTGCTGCAAGAGCACGCTGGCACCGCCACGCTGGCCGCCTGAACCATGCCCCTGACACGCTTGAGCAACGCTATGATGTCTGCACCAACATCGTTTCCTGAAAGTGGTGACTCCCATGCGCACTGCCGGCCTTGCCATTGCCTGTCTCCTGACTGCCTTCATCCTGACTTCACCCGCTGGCGCACAGACGCCTTGGAACGCTGAGCGTGGTCTGGTGCTGGTGGGCAAGGTAGTTACCTTGAACGACGCTGGCGACGTATTGCCCAACGCCCGGGTCTGGCTCGCTGGCGGCAAGATCATGGCGCTGGCACGCGCCGGCGAGGCGCTGCCCGATGCTGCCAAGGATGCCCCGGTGATCGACAGCAAGGGCGCGATCTACCCCGGCATCATCGATCTGCACAACCACCCGGAGTACGCCATCTACCCGCTGCTGCCGATTGCCCGCAAGTACCGGGATCGTTACGAGTGGCGCTGGTATGACGACGTCTACAACAAGCGCATTACATTCCCGCAGGAAGTGCTGACACGAGCCTACTACCTCGACCTCGGTATCGAGATCGGTCGCTACGGCGAGTACAAGGCGCTGGCAGGTGGCACCACTTCCCTGCAGGGCGGCCGGACCAACCTGGCTTATTCCAAGGAGGAGTGCCTGGTCCGCAACATCGAGAATTCGCCAGTGGAGTCGCGCGTGGCAGCCAGCCGTGTCGATATGGGCCGCAGCTCCAAGGAGTGGAGTGCCATGCAGACCGAGCGCAGCAAAGGGCCGCTGGTAGTGCACCTGGCCGAAGGACCTTCGCCGCGCATGGCCACCGAGTTCTACGCCATCAAGGACAGCAATCTGCTCGGGCCAGAACTGATCGCCATCCACGGTGTCGGGCTGACCGAGCCGCAACTCAAGGAAATGGCCGCAGTGGGCGCCAAGTTGGTGTGGTCGCCGCTGTCGAACTTCATGCTCTACGGCCAGACGGCCAATATCGATGCCGCGCGACGCGCCGGTGTCGCCATCAGCCTGGCACCCGACTGGGGGCCGTCGGGCAGCAAGTCGAGCCTGGGCGAGCTCAAAGTGGCCGACCTGCACAACAAGCACGCGCTGCATGGCGCCCTCTCGGACCGGGACCTGGTTGAAATGGTGACGCGCAAGCCGGCCGATGCCATGGGCTGGAGCAAACGCCTGGGTCAGATCACTGAAGGCTATCTTGCCGATGTGCTGGTGATCGATGACCGGCAGGCTGATCCTTATCGCAACCTGATCCAGGCGATTGAAGAAAACATCCAGTTGGTGGCGGTGCGGGGTGAGCCCCTGTACGGCGACCTCGCGCTGCTCAAGGCAGCGCGCGGCGGGGTCGACGACATCGAGACCACATCCACCTTCAAGGGTAAGCGCAGCAAGGCCATGACGCCCAACTGCCCGGCCACCAGCCTGCCGCCTATGAGCATCGCCGAGACCATGAGCCGCATCCAGCAAGGACTGAAGTTGGATCCGGCGCAACTGGCGACCAAACTCAGCCAGGAACAGATGGCGAAAGATTTTGCCCAGTGCGGACTGGAGCCACCCAAGACCAGCCCGACAGCAGCCGATGCCAGGCGATTGCTGTCCTGCCGCTTCAAACTGCCGTTCGAGAAGACACGGCTGAACAGTTTGACCACGAGTGATGATCCGGATTTTTTCTCACGTCTGATGAGGAACCCGAATCTGCCCAAGTACCTGCAAGCGCTGCCAGCGTACTACCGGCAATGACCAGGATCAGCTTTGGCCTGCTGGCCGCTTTGCTGGCTGCGGCAGCGCAGGCTGCCGAAGTGAAGTTGCGGATTCTGGAGACGACGGACCTGCACATGAACATGCTCAGTTACGACTACTACCAGGATCAGGCTACGGACCAGTATGGTCTGGCGCGCACCCTGAGCCTGATCAAGGCCGCCCGCGCCGAGGCACCCAACAGCCTGCTGTTTGACAACGGTGACCTGCTGCAGGGCAACCCGCTGGGCGACTGGGTGGCCCGTGTCAAACCCCTGCAGGAGGGGCAGGTGCATCCAGCCTACAAGGTGATGAACACCATGGCCTATGACGCGGCCAATGTCGGCAACCATGAGTTCAACTACGGGCTGGCCTTTCTGCGCCGCTCCCTGGCCGGCGCCAACTTCCCCTACGTCAACGCCAACGTCTACATCGATGACAAGGACAAGGACTCAGCACAGGCCAGGCACGCGTTCACGCCCTATGTGCTGCTGGAGCGGGCGCTCAAGGACGATCAGGGCCAGAAGCACGCCATCAAGGTCGGCGTGATCGGCTTTGTGCCACCACAGATCATGCAGTGGGACAAGGCGAATCTGGAAGGCCGCGTGGTCGCGCATGACATGGTGGAAGTCGCGAAGAAGTATGTACCGGAGATGCGCGCCAAGGGGGCGCAACTGGTGATTGCGATTGCGCATTCGGGTTTTGAAAAAGGTGAGGTCGGACTGTTTGCAGAAAACGTGGTGTCACGGCTGGCCCAGGTGCCGGGGGTCGATGCGATTCTGTTCGGCCACGCGCATTCCGAATTTCCGGGCAAGGGCTTTGCCAACTATCCCAGGGTGGACATCGAGCGCGGCACCATCAACGGCGTGGCGGCTGTGATGCCGGGGCGCTGGGGCGACCATCTGGGCATCGTGGATTTCAAACTGGACAACAGCAGCGGCAGCTGGAATGTCACCGACAGCCGCTCGTCCATTCGGCCGGTGTTTGACCGCGTCACCCGCAAGTCGCTGGCCGAGGCCGACCCTTCGGTGGCGCAGGCCATCAGCGAAGAGCATGCGCAGACTCTGGCTTATCTGCGCGACAAGATTGCTTTCAGCAGCGCACCGATTTACAGCTACTTTGCCCAGGTCAGCGACGATCCCTCGGTGCAGATCGTTTCGAACGCCCAGATCGCCTACGTGAAACGCGCCATTCAAGGCACCGATTATGAAAAGTACCCGGTGCTGTCAGCGGCCTCGCCTTTCAAAGCCGGTGGACGCCAGGGCTCGACCAACTACACCGACATCCCGGCCGGGCCGCTGGCGATCAAGCATGTGGCCGACCTGTACGTTTACCCGAACACGCTCAAAGCCATGCTGCTGACGGGCGCCGAGGTGAAAGAGTGGATCGAAATGTCAGCGGGTCAGTTCAACCGCATCGATCCGCAGGGTCCGGCGCAGCAGGCGCTGGTGAACAGCGGCTTCCCGTCCTTCAACTTTGACACCCTCGATGGCGTGACTTACGAAATCGATGTCACACAGCCGGCCCGCTACGCGGTGAACGGCACCCTGGCGGTGCCCGAGTCGCATCGCGTGCGGAACCTGCGTTACCAGGGTGAACCGATCTCACTGGACGCCAGATTCATAGTCGCGACCAACAACTACCGCGCCTTCGGTGGCGGCAATTTTCCGGGGCTGACGGCGACCAAGGTGATACTGGACGCGCCAGAAGAAAACCGGCAGGTGCTGATCGAGTACCTGCGCATGATGGACGTACTCGGACCCGGCAAACAGGTGAATCCCAGCGCCGACCGGAACTGGCACATCCAAAATGTGACGGGAGTAAAAATGGTCTTTTTTTCAGCCAGCGCAGCGCAGAAGCACCTGGCCAGACACCCCGACATTCAGTGGCTGAAGGACAACGGCGACGGCTCGGCTTTGTACCAACTCAAGCCTTAGTGAGTCGGAAATTGCAAAAGTAACTGTTGCCCGGCTGTTTGTCATTGCAGCTCTCCTTGTCATTGCGGGTGCCCTTGTCATTGCACCCTGCATTGTCATTGCGGGCTTGACCCGCAATCCAGTATGGGCGTGGCACTGGATCCCGGATCAGGTCCGGGATGACAACTGCCGAGTCGGGGATGACAACTGCCGAGTCCGGGGTGACAACTGCCTATCAGCCATTTCCGTTTCTCTTGTCGCTGCCAATCCGGGTGTAGATCGCTGTCCCGGGCGCGGGCGAAGTGTCACCGATCTGGTAGGCGAACTGCAGTTCGCGCGCAGCCTGCTCAGCCGCCGCCGCAGTGCGTGCATGAACCATGGCCAGCGGCTGGCCGACTTCGACTTGATCGCCAATCTGTACCAGTTCGCTCAGCCCGACCGCAAAATCAATGCTGTCTGTCGGGCGGCTGCGGCCACCGCCCAGACCCAGCACGGTGAGCCCCAGGCTGCGGCAATCACAGCGCTGCACAAAGCCTGAGCGCTGCGCTATGGCCGTCGTCAGCACAGGGGCTGATTCCAGACAAGCGTCAGGGCATTCCAGCAGGTCCGCCGGGCCGCCCAGCGCACTCACCATGCGCGCAAAACGCTCTGCGGCAGCACCGCTGTCCAGCGCTGTCTGCAAGCGCGCTCGCGCACGGTCCAGGCTGTCGGCAAGACCACCGAGCAGCAGCATTTCAGCGCACAGCGCCATCGTCACCTCATGCAGGCGCGCCGGTCGCTCTCGCCCACACAGGTAGTCCAGGGCGAGGCGCACCTCCAGCGCATTGCCAGCGCTGGGCGCGAGCGATTCGTTCATGTCGGTCAGCAGCGCTGCGGTAGGCAGGCCGGCGTCGGTGCCGACGCTGACGATGCTGTGCGCCAGCTCCAGCGACTTCTCGTAACTGGGCATGAAGGCGCCAGAGCCCACTTTCACATCCATCACCAGATAGTCCAGCCCCGCCGAGAGTTTCTTGGACAGGATGGAACTGGTGATCATGGCCACCGACTCCACCGTGGCGGTAACGTCGCGAATCGCATAAACCCGCTTGTCAGCCGGTGCCAGCTGCGCCGTCTGGCCGATGATGGCGACACCGACGTTCTTCACCACCTGGCGGAAGGTGTCGATGTCGGGCGTGCTGCAATAACCCGGTATGGCATCGAACTTGTCGAGCGTGCCGCCGGTGTGCCCGAGGCCACGGCCCGAGATCATGGGCACAAAACCGCCACAGGCCGCAACCATGGGTCCCAGCAGCAGCGAGACCACATCGCCCACGCCGCCGGTCGAATGTTTGTCCATGACTGGTCCGGGCAGATCGAGCGAGCGCCACTCCAGCACCTGCCCCGAATCGCGCATGGCCAGCGTCAGGGCTACGCGTTCCTCCATCACCATGTCCTTGAAATAGACCGCCATGGCAAAGGCGGCAACCTGGCCCTCGCTGACGCTGCCGTCGGTGATGCCGCGCACAAAGAACTCGATCTCGGCGCGGCTCAGGGTGGCGCCGTCGCGCTTTCTTCGAATGATTTCCTGTGGCAGCAACATCGCGTCTCAGACCCCGTAGGGAATCCAGATGTTCTTGACTTGGCTGGCGTGCGCCAACACTGGCCGGCCAGCGGCCTGCGCCGCGTCGTACCAGTCACGCCCTCTGCCGCCACCGACCCAGGTACGCTTGAGCGACTGCGCTGACAGGCGCTCGACTTCCGCGCAACCCGCCGCCGAGCCGTCGTGCCGCCAAACGGCATCGACATCGCTGTGACTGGCAAGCACGCGCGCCAGTTCGTTGGCACTGCCTGTGACGATATTGAGCACACCACCCGGCAGATCGGAGGTGTCAAGCACCTGGTACAGGTCAGTGGCTGAGAGGGGATGCGCTTCGGAAGGTACGGCAACCACGCAATTGCCCAGCGCCATCGCAGGCGCGACCAGCGAGACAAAGCCCAGCAGCGGCTGCTCGCTCGGGCAGATGATGCCTATCACGCCCAGCGGCTCATTCAGTGCCACCGTGATGCCATGCATCGGCGGCTGGTGCGCCAGCCCATCGTACTTGTCGGCCCAGGCGGCGTAGTAGAACAGGCGCTCCACCGAGGCCTGAACTTCCCGCTCAGGGTCGGCGGCACCCGTCATCAGTCGCAGGCGCACCGCAAACTCCAGCGCGCGGCTGGCCAGATTTTCCGCGATGTAGTAGAGCACCTGAGCCCGGTTGTGCGCTGTGGCCCGGGACCAGGCCGAGGCCTTGTGCGCCGCTTCGACGGCGTTGCGGATGTCCTTGCGGTTACCCTCGCCGACATCGGCCAACAAGGCACCGCCAGCGTCGTGAATGGCACGGCTGTAGCCGCCATCAGGACGCGCCTGCTTGCCACCGATATACAGCTTGGCTGTGCGGTCGATGTCGAAGGGGCCACCACCCGCTTGCGGCGCCGCAAGCTTGCCGTCGCCCTCGGGCATGATGACGCGCGGCGGTGCCGTAGGGCGTGCATCTTCAGCCAGCGGCGTGAGGTATTCAAGCATGCCCTCACGGCCCCCTTCGCGACCGAAACCCGATTCACGGTAGCCACCAAAACCGCAGGCGGCGTCGAACTGATTGGCGGTGTTGATCCACACCACACCGGCCTTGATTTGCGGTGCCATGTCGAGGGCCAGACTGATCGACTCCGACCAGATGCAGGCCGCCAGACCATAGACCGTGTTGTTGGCCAGTTGCACTGCCTCCGGTGGTGTGCGAAAGCTAATTGCCACCAGCACCGGACCGAAGATTTCTGTCTGAGCCACCGCAGCAGAGGCCGAAGCCCCGGTGATCAGGGTCGGCGGGTACCAGCTGCCACTCACAGGCAGTTCGCAGGCGCACTGCCAGATTTCGCAACCCTCGGCGCGCGCGGCCTCAACCAGACCCGTGATGCGCTGCAGTTGCACCGGGTCCACCAGCGCACCGATGTCCATCGATTTGTCCAGCGGAGAGCCCAGCCGCAGCTTGTCCATGCGCGCTTTCACCTTGGCCAGAAAACGCGCCTGCACCGATTCCTGCACCAAGAGGCGTGAGCCGGCGCAGCAGACCTGGCCCTGGTTGAACCAGATCGAATCGACCAGACCTTCCACCGCGGCATCCAGGTCAGCATCCTCAAAAACGATGAAGGGCGACTTGCCGCCGAGCTCCAGCGAGAGCTTCTTGCCGCTGCCAGCGCTGGCGCTGCGGATCAGGCGTCCGACCTCGGTGGAGCCGGTGAAGGCCAGCTTGTCGATGCCGGGATGCTTCACGATGGCCTGGCCCACTTCGCCGTCGCCAGTCACGATGTTGACGACACCCGCAGGCACCCCGGCGCGCTGGCAGATTTCGGCAAACAACAGTGCGGTCAGTGAGGTGAACTCGGCCGGCTTGAAGACCACGCAATTGCCCGCTGCCAGTGCCGGCGCGATCTTCCAGGCCAGCATCAGCAGCGGAAAATTCCAGGGCACGATCTGCCCGACCACGCCCACGGCGCGGTAGCCGGCAAACTCTTCGCTCAGAAGCTGCGCCCAACCGGCATGGTGATAAAAATGGCGCGCTGCCAGCGGCAGATCAACGTCGCGGGATTCACGCACCGTCTTGCCGTTGTCCAGTGTCTCCAGCACAGCGAACAGGCGCGTATGCTTCTGCAACTGGCGCGCCAGTGCATACAGCACCTTGGCGCGCCCATGGCCGCCCAGCGCCTGCCAGCCAGCCAGTGCAACACGCGCTGCGGCGACGGCGCGATCCACATCGGCACTCGTGGCCTGCGTCAGCTGCGCGAGTTCCTTGCCGTCGGCCGGATTGAACGTGGCAAAGGTCTTGCCTGGCGCGCTCCAGACGTTGTCAATGAACAGGCCAAAGCGGCGTTCATGCTGCGCCAGCCAGGCCAGGGCTTCCTTCTGGCTTTCTGGCGACGGGCCGTAATCCATGGTCTTGAGAATGTCTTGGATGCTTGTCATGGTAGTGCGTGCCTATGATTGGCCGAGTAATTGCCGGTCACATGGTGTTCCAACTGGCGTTCGATGTCGGTCAGCAAGCTGGACGCGCCGATGCGAAAGAGCTGCGGCTCCAGCCATTCGCGGCCCAGTTCTTCTGCCATCACCGTGAGGTACTGCAGCGCCGATTTGGCCGACGAAACTCCACCGGCCGGCTTGAAACCCACGCGAAAGCCGTAACGCTCAAAGTACTCGCGAATGGCACGCGTCATGGTCAGCGCTACAGGTAGAGTGGCATTGACACCTTCCTTGCCGGTGGAGGTCTTGATGAAATCGGCGCCTGCCATCATGCAGACCCAGGATGCCCGCGCCACGTTCTCCAGCGTCACCAGATCGCCCGTCGCGAGGATCGCCTTCACGTGGGCATGGCCACAGGCCTGGCGGTAAGCCAGCATCTCGTCGTACAGGACTTGCCAGTTGCCAGTCAGCACATGCTGGCGCGTGATCACGATGTCGATTTCGCTGGCACCTGCAGCAACCGACAGTTCGATCTCGCGCAGCCTGGTTTCGAGACTGGTCAACCCCGCCGGGAAAGCGGTCGAAACAGCAGCAATCGGCAGCCGCCCAGCCAGCACCCTTGAAGCTGGCGCAATCATTTCGTGGTAAACGCAAACAGCGCCGGTCGTCAACTTCTGCAAACCGAGCGCTTGCTGCAGATCGGCGCGCAGGGGCTGCAGCGCCTTGCGACACAGACGCTCGACCCGACCCGGCGTGTCGTCGCTGCCAAGCGTGGTCAGGTCCATGCACTCAATGGCTTTGAGCAGCCAGGCTGCCTGAAATTCCTTCTTCACGCCGCGACGATTGACGAGGCTGACCGCGCGCCGATCGGCCGCGTTACGGTTCACCCTGATCTGCTGCACCCAGCCAAGATCAAGAGCGACTGTCTGGTTGCGTTGCAGTTCGCTTGAATCAGTCATAGCAGGTTCTGTCCATGGCCAAGTGGGGCGGTGCCGAGATGGCTGGCCAGGGTCTGGCCAATGTCGGAAAAGGTGCGGGAGACACCGAGCGAGCGAG
>Ga0194063_10000507_pt1 | contig 28200 bp, 28 predicted proteins | sample SepL3720m_MetaG_FD_155459 | JGI IMG/M metagenome (GOLD analysis project Ga0194063, IMG submission 155459) | Anoxic zone freshwater microbial communities from boreal shield lake in IISD Experimental Lakes Area, Ontario, Canada - Sep2016-L373-20m | ecosystem: Environmental > Aquatic > Freshwater...
AGCACAGAGGTTATTGTGGATGAACGCAGCCTTGAAGTGCTGGAGTTACAGGGAATTGTTGAAGCTTCAGGTGATGGAAACGGATCGGAGTGGTGATGAAAAAACCTGAATACCGGGCAATCTCGTTCATGTGCGAGTTGCCTTTGGCGAGGGACGGAACCACCATGATCCGCACCCCGGAAGATACCTGGGTAGAATGCCGGGAAATGCGTGATCTGGGCCAGGAGACCTTTGTGGTACTGGCCTTGAACACAAGGAACCGGTTATTGGACAAACGGATGATTGGCATGGGCGTGGTGGATTCCTGCCTCGTTCATGCGCGAGAGGTGTTTCGGCGGGCGATCAGCGAAAGCGCGTCGGCCGTCATACTCGTGCACAACCATCCCTCCGGCGATCCCTCCCCGAGCGCGGAAGACGTCAAGTTGACCAAACAGATGATTCAGGGTGGTCAGATTCTCGGCATCAAGGTGCTGGATCATGTCATCGTCGGGCGAAAGCACGGCGACAACATGGCGACCGTCAGCCGGGAATTTCTGTCCATGCGTGAATCAGGCCTATGCGAGTTCGACTGAACCGCGCATGAATCGCAACCGTGCAATGCGGTTGATTGAAGAATAATAACCCACCGACACCCTTTTATGGCGGAGCTCTGCCCTGGTGGCAGGATTCTGTTGTAGAGGGGTCGGTGGATCAGACAGTAACGGGCGGTCCCCATGACAGGGCCGCTTTTTTCATTGAAAGGAAGGTTATATGGAAAACCGGTTTGGTTTTCTGCATTTAGTTCCAAGAGAGATAGTGGATTCAGGTTGGATACATGCTTTTGGTGTGTATTACCCCCGCCATCAGGCTGTTGAACACCAACATTCTGATTGGAGCAGGGCTGTCATCCTGGCCAAGCGGCGGGCCACTGAGATCATAGACCAATTTGGGGTCATGATTGCAGAACGGCTGGAGCGCTGGCTTGGGAATGATGTGTCCTATGTGGTTACGCATGTGCCCGCTGAGCCTGAACCGGTGCAATACCTGTTCAACGCTTATGGACACGGCGCTCCGGAAATGTTGGCAGAAAGCATCTATCGGCATCTGGGCCGCCGGGTGAACGTTCACTTGGACACACTGCTCGTGCAATTGCGCCCCAAGGGCAAGAAACAGCATCAGTGTGCGGGTATGAAGGAACGAAAGGCCAATGTGACCGGTCTTTACGCAGTATCCGACAAGTTAGCGGTGGAAGGGTGTCATGTCATCCTGGTGGATGATGTGCTGACCTCTGGGGCCACAATGCGGGAATGCGCGAGGGTTCTGCGTGAAGCAGGTGCCCGGAGTGTTATGGGTGTTGCCTTGGCTCGAACCGTAAGGCTCAGGATGGCGACCCCGGCAGAGATGAAATCGAACAGTATGAAAACAAAATGCCGACTGACGCCCTGATGGCGGACAAGCTGGCAGGATAAGAAAACAACACAAAACAGGAGAATAACAATGCAGGATAATAATCATATATTGGACGTACTCACCCGCAAAGGCGTGCTTTTGAATGTATCGGTTCGCTACTGGCGGGCTACCAAGAAACTGACCGCTGAGGATCTGGGTCTGGATCCGGAGAGCGTGGAAAAGCGGCTTTTCAGCCTGGGGCATAAGAACCTGATTCCACGGGGATCATTGCAGGCCTTTGCCCTGATTGAGAGCCGAACCCATGCGCTGGTGGATACGTGTACGTTTCCATTCCTTAACGGACTCGGGCATTTTCTGCCCAATACCCGGCTGGAGGAAACCATGGGCAAGCTAGCGAAACTGGAACAGGAATTCATGGCTGAAAAGGATGTTTTCCTGGGCCGGTACGCCGAAATGCGCGCACTGGGTCTTGCCGAATGGCGGGAAGCCGCAGGGCGACTCGGCGGCAACCCGGAAAGATTGGTCGAAAAGATCGAGGAAGCCTTCCCCACACCGGAAAGGATGGAGCGGTCCTTTGGGTTCACGACCCAACTCTTCCAGATCAGTGTGCCGGATGGGTTCACGATGGATCAGATCAGCCTTGGGGAACAGCAGGATATCATCAATGCCAGGGACCAGGCGGTCCGGGAGGCAGCCGAACAAATCCACAAGGGTGTGGAGGGCTTTGTCTCGGATTGTGTGGCATCCCTGCGGGAGCAGACAGCAAAACTCTGCGAGGAAATGCTGGATAGCATGAAGTCCGGAAAGACCGGGGTACACCAGAAAACGCTCAACCGGCTGGTGAAGTTCATTGATGAGTTCAAATCTTTGAACTTTGTCGGCGACGTTGAGCTTGAGGCACAGTTGAACCGGGTGAGGCAGGAATTCCTGACCCGGCCGGCTGAACAATACCGGGACAGCGCGTTCTACCGGGGCAAACTCCAGACGGGGTTGCAGTCACTGGCGGATACAGCGCGGGAGATGACCCGGCAGGATAACCGTCAACTTGTGGAGCAGTTTGGCCAGTTGGGCCACAGAAAGCTCCATATCGCGACCGCCCCTCTGGCAGAACCCGGTTTCGTGGAACGCCAGGATGAAGCGCCCATGATGAAAGCCGGTTGATCCAATACCTACAGCAAACAATAAGGCCCACTGCCCTTTACCGGGGCGTGGGCTTTTTCATTAATAAAAGGAGAACCAAAGTGAGTCATTTCACAACGATAACGACACAAATCAAGGACATTGAGGCGCTACGCAAGGCCTGTGAGGAGATAGGCCTTTCACTCAGGCAGGGAATCGAAGCAAGGGGGTATGGCGCCAACCGCCATATTGGTGAGCACATTATTGTGCTCAAAGGGCCCTATGACATTGCCGTCAACCGGCAGCCCGACGGCACCTATGGTCTTACCACCGATTGGTGGGACGGCCATGTGGAAAAGGAAGTCGGAGCAAACTACGGAAAACTGCTCCAGCTTTATGGCGTGTGGAAAACCGCCATGGAAGCCACCCGCAAAGGCTACATGGTCACGCGGCAAGGTCTCAAGAATGGAAGCATCAAAGTGCTTCTTTCAGGAGGGCCCCGCCAATGACACAGAAAACCATTGAAGTGGTGGTGGCGCCGGACGGCACCATTCGCATTGAGGCCATGGGGTTTCAGGGCGCGGACTGTGAAAAGGCAACAGCCTTTCTGGAGAAAGCGCTGGGGGTGACAGGCCGGAAAACCAAGAAGGCGGACTACTTCATCCGCAACACACAACGCCAGGAACAGAAGGTGGGACAATGAATGCGGTGGCTTCACTCATCTTCACACCCAAAGGCATGATTCGGGGCACCTATAGCGAGGTCATTGATCTCGCCTGCCTGGGCCGACTCAAGATCAGCCGGGCGACCCGCATCGAGTTCGATAACGTCAAGCAGTCATGGCGGGTCAAGGACATGAAGGGGCAACCCCTCTTCACTGCGCCTTCCCGTCAGGAATGCCTAGACTGGGAACGCCGGTACCTGGAGCGAAAGGAGGACATGAAACATGCATGACATCAGATTATCGATGCAATCGCGTAAAGCTGGAAAGGCGGGAAAAGAATGGGTAGCGCAGTAACGCGATCGGCGTTCGAGGAGCTTGCCCGTAGCTTTGAAAATAATCCTGTGTTTGGTCATATGCATTCGTATGACCTTTACCGGAATTGGCTCGAAGCCATGTGGGCATTTCTCGATGCCGTGAAGGATCCTGCTGGGTTCAAGCAGTGCCTGGATCGGTATAGCGGGGCCGAGGGTGCAGAATTTAGCCGGTTGCTGGGATTGTACGTTGACGCCGTTGAACAAGATCCATTCCGGGATATCCTGGGGGAACTCTTCATGCGGCTGGACGTCAACTCAGTGCGTTCCGGACAGTTCTTCACTCCAGAGCCAATCGCCGAAATGATGGCGCGCATGCAATTTGACCAGGAAACATTCAAGCAACTGGTTGAAGAGAAAGGCGTTGTCACGGTGTGTGATCCGGCGGTCGGGTCGGGAGTCATGCTCCTATCCTTCGCCAAAGTTGTACATCAGGCGTTGGGACGCTGGGGGACCGGCAAGCTCAGGCTCTACGGAACCGACATGGATATCCGGTGCGTGAACATGTGCCGGATTCAACTCAGGATGAATGGACTGGATTATTTCGGCAGGATGGCCGGGCTGTTGGCGGGGCAAGTTTCCGCGACAAGCCAAGAGGCCATTCCCGATGTGATCCCGGACGCCGTTCCTGATGTGGTGATCCGTAACGGGCAACAGGAGCTACCCGGTTTCGCGGCATAGTTAACAAACATCAAAACAACCAGCCCGCTTTGCCTATTTTGGTCGAGCGGGCCTTTCTATTAAGGAGTGAGAATGACATTGAATCAACTGATCTCCAGCGCGGCATCGGTTTATCCCGAAGCCTTCATCCTGGAGTATTGGGACAAGGAAGCGTCGGAACCCCGGGAGAACAGGATGGGTGGCGACACCCTGGCCCAGTTCATTGCCCAGGAGATTCACGACATCTATGACGTCAACGCTTCCGATACGGAACAAATCACCAATGCGGTGAAAGCCATGCAGACAGCGGCTGATGACCTGCAAAGGGTCGCAGATGCACTAGCAGGGCTCATGAAGGAGAAAGCAGCATAACAAGTAATGGAGCCAGGCCTCAAACAAGGCCGGGTTTCCGGGAAGGAATCATGAGCATGAAAAATAAATTGAAAGAAGGCTATTACATCGCCGAGGCGCCAGCTACAGGGAATTCCATGGAGGACACACGGTATTTGGTTTTTCAGTGGACGAAGGCTGAAGAGTGCGTAGTTGAGATGGTGCGGCGGCAATTAAAGATAATGGACACAGGCGGCCGGTGGTACTCGGTAAAGACCGGGCCCGGTCCGCGCGTACAATTCCTCAATTATCTACCGGATTGGGTGGATGACGTCGAGGGACTGCGGGAAGGGCTAGATGGCGGAACAGCAACCAGAATCGGGCATGAGGAGGCCGAACGGTTGTTCGCCATCGAGGATGACAGTGTGACGCGTGTTGACTGTATGCACCTCACCATCACCGATACCGAAGTTTATGTGGGGGCGTACGGCAAGCATAGTGGCACCCACTGGGAAACAAGGGACTTTAGCGCTGGGGAGGGAATGCTGTCATGCTGACAATCAAGCTGTATCACGGGCGTAAGAATCCGGAGGAGCAGATGAATGACTGGGGATCCGATGGGCCGCTATTGGCAATCGGAGGACTTCACGTCACCTATCTGTCTACCTACCGGGTGAAACTGGCTGACGAGGATTGGCATTTTCTGAAGTTCGTCGGCGATCTGCTGTACTACGACGGCGTCCTCTATGGGGATTTCACCATTAGCAACAGCGATCCGGAAGCCATTGGGCAGATTGTGCCGTGGTTCGATCCAATAAAAGGACAAACAACATGATGAGAGGCAAGACATGAAGAAATATACAGTGCTTTTGTTACGGCCAGACTATGTGGCTGATGGTTTTGGGACCGACACATACCTGGCTCAAGTGGAGGCGGATTCCGTTTCGGCTGCTGTTTTGGCGGCACAGGCGGAAGTGGCCAAGATCGACGACCTCGATCTTGAGTCCATTGATTATCACCCGCTGATTACATTGGAAGGCTGGCATGACGATTTAACCCCGGAGGTGTACCGATGATCCGTGTATGTTGGGAAATAGATGTAGATGCTAGGACCCCCATGGAGGCGGCGCGCAAGGCGCTGGCCATTCAGCGGGATCCGGCGTCCATCGCGACGGTGTTTGACGTTCAATACCGGGGGAAGATGGTCAGGGTTGACCTGTCGGACGGCATAGCTCGACACCTTCCCAAGAATCGCGCCTCGGATTTGATTCGTGAACTTATACATGCCCTTGAGCATGCACAGAGGCGGCTCAATGACATCCCGCACCGCTACGCGGACACGGATTTCAAACTGATCCGCGAAACATTGGCAAAAGCCGCCAGTGGGGCTGAATAACTGAAATCATGAAAGGAAAAGAATAGGAATGAAAACTGCAATTATGAACTACATCCGGGCGGGATACCCCGGAATTTATATAGTATCGAGCGAGGAATCACGGATTGAAGGTGAGATCAAGACGGTGGCAAAGGAATTGGGCCACGGTCTTTATGCCTGGTCCATTACGGAAGGATTGGTGGACACATCAGATGGAAGCAGTCAAGGGGGGCAGGATCCCCAGGAAATGCTGCTCCATGTGCTGGAACTGCCGGAAAATACCGTTGTTTTCCTCCGGGACTTTCACCAGTTCCTGGAAAACGGCAATCCGGTGTTGATTCGCACGGTGAAGGACGTGCTCAGGGTTGCCAAGACCAGGGGCAAGGCGCTGATTATTGTCGGGTGCCGGACAATTTTGCCGCCAGAACTGGAGCGGGAGTTTGTGATGGTTGAGTTTGCGCTACCAGGAAAAGATGAACTTGGTGACGTACTCGACAACATCGCTGAGTCGGCAGGCAAAGCGAAGCCGAAGAAAGACCGGCGGGAGCTGTTGCTGGATTCAGCATCAGGGCTCACCTCCATTGAGGCGGAGAATGCGTTTGCACTGTCACTGGTTGAGAGCGGAGAGCTTTCCCCGTCGGTGGTATCGCGGGAAAAGTCGCAGGCGGTGAAGAAGAACGGGCTCTTGGAGGTCTGCTCCACTGCGCGTTCACTGGATGATATTGGCGGGCTGGATCTGCTCAAGGCGTGGCTTGTACAACGCAAGGACGCCTTTGGTCCGAAAGCACGGGAGTATGGGCTCCCCTCGCCAAAAGGGTTGCTCATTATAGGCATTCCGGGAACCGGCAAGTCACTAACGGCAAAGGCTACTGCGAGCGTATTTCAGCGGCCTTTGCTCAAGTTAGATGCCGGGCGGTTGTTCGGCGGGCTTGTGGGCCAGTCGGAATCCAATCTTCGGTCAGTCATTCAAACGGCGGAGGCCATTGCGCCCGCCGTAGTTTGGATTGACGAGATCGAGAAGGGTTTCAGCGGATCCAAAAGTTCAGGAGCATCTGATGGCGGGACCGCCAGCCGGGTATTCGGGACATTTCTTTCCTGGATGCAGGAACGGTCAGCGCCGGTATTCGTCGTGGCTACAGCCAATGATGTGACGCAACTGCCACCGGAATTCCTCAGAAAGGGGCGTTTTGATGAGACGATCTTTGTGGATTTGCCTACTTATGAGGAACGGGTAGCCATTTGGCGGATTCAAATCGTCAAGTATGGCCGCAAGCCGGAACGGTTTGATGTCACCCAATTGGCAAAAGCTACGGAAGGACTGACCGGCGCAGAGATTGAGCAGGCGTTTATTGACGCACTCTATACGGCGTTCAGTCAGGGCAAGGAGCCGTCAGATCTCACCATCAGCATGGTGTTGAACGATTTGGTGCCCCTCAGCAAGTTGATGGGCGACCAGATATCGGCGCTGCGCAAATGGGCCAAAGGCAGGGCCAGACCGGCGACCACGCAGGAACAGGAGCGAACAGGCCGGAAGGTGATAGCGGCCACTCCACCGGAAACGACAAGCCAGGCTTCGAGTGAAGCCGCGGCATAAACATTGACGGCAAACCATGAGGGAGGGCTCACCAACAAAGGGTCCGCCCTTTTTATCGGAAGGAGACTGAAATGGAGAGGTTATGCGAATTGAGGGTAACGATTGGCAACTACAACGCGCTCAGGACAAAGAGCATCATCTCCGCCTGTATGGTGGAATGGTGCTTTAAGAAGTATGACTTTGGCTTTATGAAGCCGGCATACGGGCGCAGAAGATTGCTCCACGCGTCATCCATGGGCACGCTCTACGAGTTTGAGGATGCAAGTTGGATTATTAAGCGAATAGAGCAGGCCGTATGGCGGGCGAATGGCGGCATATGCCATGTCGAGGTGGAAGCCAGAGAATATACCAGGAATCTTGAGCCAGTGATTATTCAAGAAGACGAAGCTGAACTCCAGATAGCCTGATTCTTACTTCTTTTTCCTTGCCCGGATCTTTTTCTGATCCGGGCTTCTTTCTCTGCCTAGCGGTAGCTTTTTTTGATGGCGCTTCACTGATGGGTATTGACATAATAATAATGAAAAGCTACTGGTACCTTAAATATTCTTTTCAGGACTGTTTTGGCTGATTCGTCGAAGGGCCCTGCGATCTTCGGACGTTCAGACTGGGAGGGGAAACCTAATGAGCGTAATGACAATGAATCTGTTTGAAGCCACAGTTGACTCACTGGATGATCCACAGGTTAAGGAGTTCATGAATCTCCTGCAGAATTGTGCTCAAGCCTATGACTGTAAAATGCGGAGTTTTGCAATTCACAAGGGTGTTGCCTTCTTCAGCTTTGATAATGATGAAATAATGCAAGACTTAGCAGCAGATATGCAGGAAATAACAGGGGTTCGAGCCGACATTTGTAAAAATGAAGATGAATTCATACGAAAAGCCAAAAAGACACTGAAACGAGTATAAGACTCTCGATAAATCACAATCAATACACTCTTGACCCTATATTTGGCCCAGGATCATTTTCTGAGATGTCACCAGTCGATCTCCCTCAACGGCCTTGGCGCGCTGGTATTTTTGGATTGCCTTGGCCAAGTCGTCGGCCAGGCAGGCTATCAGCATGCCAATAACGCAAGAAGGTTTTGTTCAAGCTGTCGACACACACTAACTTTCGGCATTTGCCAAGTGGACGCGACTGTATCCACAATTGTCATGGCGTCCCACGGCATGAGCGGAACAGAGCGATTCTTAGCGAATGGTCCGTCCGTCTCCGGCAGAACTTTATCTATCGGTAACTCTTGAAGTATTGCCCGGCCTGTTGCGCCCCGTAACATGGCAGGCCCAACACTGAACCAACACCCCATAGCAACAGCACGACGTGTCTCTTGAATCGTACCCGAGAACCAGTGCAAAACGGGTACACTTCTGTGACAATGGCGCTCGAGGAGGTTAAGAACGTGGGTTGCAGCATTTTTCGAATGGATGCTGAGGATCCTTCCTCCAACCCGTTCGCATTCAGTCAGCACTTCACTTAGAATAGACTGCTGGAGAGGCATGGTGTCCGTGTGCTGAACTGACCCGTCAAGACCGACTTCGCCCAAGAATTTGGCGCTAGAAATGCTAGACATCAGCAGCGCGCGTTCGTTGGCCTTCTTTTCGACGATCTCAGGGTGCATGCCCAAAGCGACCTTAATGTTGTCATACCCGGAGAATATGCGTGAAGTTGCCAGCCATGCACGGGGGCTTGTCGTAACCACGAGGGTGAATCTGTTCCGGGCGACGACTTCTGGCAGGAGCTTCAGCGCATCTGGATACAAGTCAAGATGGCAGTGGAAATCGATCATATGACGCCGTGACCAATAAGAAGCTGCCCCAGTTCGTCCATTCCGCGCGATACAAGGGCTTCATACCGCCCGCGTTCGCCTTGGGAAGCGAAGGCGAGCGCGCCGCCCACAAAACGACGTATACCCTTGTCCCGATAGCGAAGATACGCAGCTGCAGCTGCGGCCACATCCTTCGATTCGGAGGTTTTGAGACACTGGCGGCAGTAACCTTTGGCAGTGATATCAGGTAACTGTGCCCGTAAAAATGCTGCGCGGCGCACCATACACGGAACGCACTCGCCGCAGTGTCTCAGGTTGTGCCGCTGGAACTTACCACAGCTCGTTGAGTCCCCGATCAAGGCCGCTAGCTGTTTCTGATCGGCGCATTGTAAGAGCAACTCGCCCTTAGTTCTTTCTCGGTATGGGAAGGACAGACTCGCATGGATGCCAACCGCATCCCACAGAGCTTGGATGCCAGTCATATACACAGGATGCGTTGTCTTGGTGCTCAGGCTTCCCAGTCGCCCAGGTCCGAGCGGCACGTTCAGACTGATGAAACCATTTTCGGGAACGATAATCTCGACAGGTTGTTTCTTGCTTGAGAAAACTGCGGACGCTGCGAGCGCCGCAAACGCAAAAAACACAATCGATCTAGCTCTTGTTGATTTCTCTGAAGAGCCAGGATGGCCGACGGCAAAACTCCACTGACAGTGGCAGTTAGAGCTGCCAAGTGTTGACGAGAATCTCGCCTGGGCATCTCGGTCTCCTCTGACAACTTGCGAAACGAAAAGTGGCTTCTTGCCCGCCGCTGTCTGGTCGATTGCTCCTACAAGACTGTCAATTCCACCAGACAGAAGACAAACACAGTCGGCGCTCCGATTCATTGGTTTCTTCGCCTTCGGAACTTCCTTGCCACCCGGCAGAAGGCGCAGCGTCCAGAAGTCACCTGTGAGGAAGCCGAGAAGCGACTCCAATTCAGCACGCTTGGCGTCCCAAGGAGCAGGTTCGCACAGGCAAATGCTAAGTTCGATCATGCGGGTCCAGCCGTCTGCGCTGTCCTGACGAAGAATGGCCTTGTCGGAGGCAGCAACGGCTGAGGCAATAGCGGCGAAGTCCCAAGCGCGCACCGAAGGCTCAAGCCCGTCTCTACGGATGGCAGTCGGCAGATCAACAGCGATGTGTCCTATGCCCTCACGTCCTGTGGAATAAAACGTGGTGAAATACAAGATATCGGGATCGATGGGATCTGGCAAAAGGGACTCCGGGCAACACATGACCTTTTTCATATGGATCCCTCATACACGGCGAATGTGTTCTGTAGTGCGGTTTGCAAAACAAACTGAAGTTGGCCTGATCCGGCATTCGGGGTCTTTGCCCTCACCGCCTCGATTTGTGCCCGGATTTCGGCCTTAAGGTAATCCTGCATCTCGTTCATTCGCGCAACCCGGTCACGAGGGCTTAGTGTGGACTTTTCAAATACCTGGCCGATGTCTAGACACATACGATGAAAGGCTTCATAACCAAGAAACGATTCTATGAGTGACCAGATATGGTCATCGTCTAAATGTAGAAGGTCGACTGCAGGGTCGTCCGCAAGTAGGTCTTCCATCGCCTGAGCGATCGATTCTTGGCAGGCCACTTCGTCTTGGCGTCCGCCACTAGGCGTTGCTCGCTGTATGATTTCGTCGGCGATCTCCTGTGCGCTTGCGTTTCTTCCAGTAAGCGAAGCAACCCACTCGTTGACTGCGGGGTCGATCCCTTCACGAGCCGACTGAAGAATGCTAAATACTTGTGCCCCGGTCTTTGTGGATGCCCGCATACGGTGCGCCATGCCGCGTGCACCACCCATGCCGGTACGGGAGTAGTGTCCGACTGCCCTCCTGAATGCGTCTTCCTTACCTGTGCGCGCAAACTCCCCAAGTGCACGGCGAGCATTGGCAAAACGCCGCTGCGGCGCAGTGTCCAATGGTTTTCGGGGTGGTTCCTGTGGCGGCGCTGACTGGTCATCGCCTGAATCGCTATCATCTGCTTCCTGGTCGTCAGGAGGCGAGTCGTTTCCGGGCGATGGTGATGGGATATCGTCCAACCAAGGGGGATCGAAGGGGACGCCACCGCCGGGACCATTGCTTGATGCGGAAGTTCCCATCTACGATTTCCTTCCTAAACCAGTAACAGCATTCTTCACAGGCTGGGGCGACTTCTCGTCAGCGCCCCATCGCTCCAACATCTCTCTTGCCCAGGCTTCGTTGCGAATCAGTGGAATTAACGGGGCAGGCCGTTTGGATGCTGGGATCTCATTCAGAAGGTTGACGAATGATGGCCCCAAGTTCGGAAAGGCTTTCGGGACGTGCAGAGCTTGAGTCAGCGTGACTCGATCCCATTGGTTTGACCTAGCCCGCCGCCGAATGCGACTCAGTATTCGTTCACTTTCAGCTTCGCCCAGTGACTTCAGTTGATCCACGAGTGGTGACATAATGCTATTCGCCTCCAGAAGCCCCTCCAGCAATGCCCGTCCTTCCGGCGAGAGTTCATCAAAACTGGCCAGAGAGAGAGCACGATCCCGGCTCAGATAGAGCAACGGACGTAGGTCTACGTCCCCGAGTCTTGGGTTGAGCTTGAGCCAATCAGCGACGAAAGGCACATCCCAGCTTGGATCAGGAATGCCAAACGATTCGCCCTTTGCCAAGAAAGCCTCAATTTCAATTAGAAACGCCGCCTTGCCGTCTTCTCGATCTGCAACCTGCTTCACGAGATACTCGAATGCTGCCGCTGGTGCGCAGCGCTCAAAGAGTTGCAGTTTCACGAGTTGGTCGAATGCAATTGTCAATCCCTGGGCTCTCGCAACGGCGTCACGAATCATCAAATTATTGAGAAACCGTTTGATTAGTCGCGGGTTACCTGCGATACGGTCAGCCGAGACCATGATGCTCGCGAGTTGATCGGCAATATCGATCGCCGTGCTGACTTTCGCGGCATCAGCGCCGAACGCCTCTTCCATTTTCTTGCGCGTGAGACCGCCTGCCCACGACTGACGCACAGCAATCAGAATGGTTGTCTCGGCACGGGTGCGTGCCTCTTTGGTGATGTCACCTCTACGTTCAGATAACTCGGCGAGAAGTAGAATGAGGTAACATTTAACCTCTGTGATGCCTAACCTCGGAACTCTCAACGGCACTTGAATAAGCTTGTCGAAGTAGCTCGTCACAAGGTCGTCGTCCAAATCAACATCCCTGAAATGCACGCGGACGGCGCCCCGAATCATCTGCTCATCTGCGGCAATAATAAAAGCGGTACGGGGAAGAAAAAGCAGTAGCCGCATTGCTTCAAGAGTGGAGATGGCTGTGTCAGGCAAACAACGGTCGAGGTCATCGACCAGCACAATAAGCGTAACGTCAAGGGACGTCAGTATGTCCTCAAAAGCAGCGCGTAACTCAGCAATTTCCCTGGGAAGGGATTTTGCTTCTCTTTCCTTGAGCAAACTCGCCAACTCAGGCTGGAGTGTGGCGTAAGCGTCTTTAACCTTTTCGATATCCTCTGGGCTTGGGGGCACCCCCGCTTTGCATAGTCCCCCGACGGCGCCGATAATGGCCCCAACCGGTCCTGCCAGTGTGCCACCAATTAGCGCCCCGGAAACGGTTGGTGCAAGGAGCTTTCCCACGCGAAGCCAGTTCACCCGCTTGGCGAACTCAGTGGCCTTGTCAAGATGGGTCTTACGTCGCTCTGCTTCAGCGAGAAGCTTGTCCGCAACAGATTGGAGCAAAGCCATTCGAGCATCGTCGTACCCTTGGTAAAGCCACGCATTGAACTCAAGGAATACATACTTGCCCTCATGAGCGTCTGCCGTCTTCAAGGAGGACCCGATCATCTTGACCAGGGATGATTTCCCGGTACCCCAGTTACCAGAGACACCGATCGAGAGGGGCTGCCCAGCGGACTCCCGTACAAGCTGCGCAGCAGTTTCGGCAACGACGGTGAAATTGAGTAGGTCTCTGGTTGTCTCTACGTCATGCCACATCTCTTAATCTCCTTGTTTCGGTCTAAGGACGACACCATATTCCCAATTCTAGGCTACACCGGATACTCTTCGCTTCCACAGATTACCAGATCGATGATATTCGACCTATTCTGAACAAAACCATGCCCCAGCCGCCATGGGTAACCGGAGGGTCTTCCGCAGGATCATATACTGTTGAGAAGGGCAAGAAGTTCATACTTTACTAGGAATTGGAATTCGTCGTACCTCAAACATAAATGTCGAAAGTCACACACCCTTGTACTCGTATTTTACAGCAAGCGTGCGGAAACTCATATTCGCCAACACAGCGTTGTGCGGAATGATGACGTATTTCCAAGGTTTGCCTTTGTGCTTTGTGGTGAAGTCGGTGGCATGTTTGCAGTACTCATCGGCCGCTGTCGCCTTTTCTTGTACCTCGCCGGTGTCAATATCCCCCTCTTTTTTAGTTTCCACCATGTAAATGGTGTCGGGCGTCTCAACAACAAAATCGGGAATATACCGGCTGGAATTGTGTTTCCAGTATATTTGAAACTGATTCTTCGCCGGGCGAAGCCATTTCAGAACTTCGTTATTGGGATTCTCAAGGATCGCCGCGAAATCCTTTTCTGTTTTTGAGTCGAACTTATAGAGCGTATGGCACGCTTTCTTGAACCCGCTGAAAATCTTGGTCGGAATGAGACGGGTTGGTGTAATGGTCTCTGAGTAGTCATGTACGTTATCGGCGGTAAACTTGGAATAATTATGCTCCTCAATTACCGTGAATGGTTTGACAATGGGCTCGTCATATACCGGAGTATCACAATAGAAATGCTCGGATGACATCATCTGGGCATAAATGAATGCTCCGATTTCGCGCTTGTGATACTGCACAACGTTGATCAGTTCATCCCCGGTAAGATCACCCTTTAGTTTGGACAAGGCATCATTCGCGAGACTGAAAAGCAGCGCTGATTGTTCATCGTAGTCAATTTCAGGGTAGTTTATTAATTCACTCACAATCAGATTGCCGAGACTTTCCGGAGTGATCCGGCCAACGCCATGAATGATTTCCTCCTTGTTGTCCATCAAGGACCGCCGAAGAATCGCCTCAGAGACCGGGCGATAGCTCAAGCCGATTGTGTCGAGAGTAAAGCCATGAAAACCGGAGCGGACCTTATCCGACTGCTGAATAATAATTCGCGGTATTTCAATAATATTGAGCACGAATTCCCTGGCAACTTCGTCGTAATGCGACTCGGCCTCCTTGACCATTTCGTTCACAAAGAGCGATTGCTGGGATGCTGACTGAATGCGCTCCTTGAATTTATCCATGGCCCTCTGTTTGATTTCAGGCCGACTCAGTTCTTGAACGGATTTGATCTCGGTATTGAGGTCATTAAGGGTTGAAACGATCTGTTTCTTCGTCTCAAGGGTAAGTTGCGCTTTTTGTTTCTCCACTGGATCGGCAAGTGTCTCAATTCGTTTCTGCTCGTCCTGCAATCCCCGCGTCATTGGTGAGGTGGCCGTGAGGGTCTCTTTCTGTGCCGTGAGTTCTTCGTCAATCTCAATGATGTTTTCCCGCCGGAAGATTGAGCCGGACAAATTAGCGGCGTCAAGGATCTCCTGGAACCGGTCATGTGATACAATAGTTAGCTTGTCTACCTTGGGGTCGCCCGTCTTTTCGCCGTTATAAGGCAAGCGAAGACCTCTACCAATTGTCTGTTCGCGCAAAGTTGTGGATGCGGCCGTCCGGAGAGGGATGATTGTGTAAAGGTTCGTCACGTCCCAGCCTTCTTTAAGCATGTTGACGTGAATGACGATCTCTATTGTGTTTTCAGGATGCTCTAGCAAAAGCAACTTGGCGATATTCTCGTCTTTCTCTGAACCGCTTTGGCCAGAATGGATCTCCATGACTTTTCCAGCATACTGTCCCTTGAAGAACGACGGTGATTCAATAAGTTCCTTCAATTGCCCGGCGTGCTGTGTATCTTTAGCCACGACAAGAACGAAGGGCTTGACCAGCCGCTTTCGTGAATCCCTGGAATAGATTTGAAGGGCAACTTTCGTGTCTTCGTGAATACGAATACCATCCTCAAGTTTGATCCGATCAAGATCATCATCGCTATATTGTGCCGGGTTAAAGTCCTTTCGAGTGGCAACCGCCGGAATCTTCACAAACCCGCCGTCTATGGCTTTTTTTAGCGAGTATTCGTAGACCACATTCTTGAATTTGAGCGTGTTACTTCCTCGTTCGACCTGTGGCGTCGCGGTTAGTTCCAGTCCGAGAATCGGGTTCAGCTCATTGATTACAGCCATACCGCGATCAGCCCGATAGTGATGGGATTCATCCATGAGAATAACAAGGTCATCGAGATTCGAGAGATAGTTGAAATACGGCTCGCCTAAGTATTCAACCATTCGTTTAATTCGAGGTTCTGCGCCACCTCTCGCTTCGGCATTGATTTTCGAGATATTGAACACATTGATATTCAAATCTGTGTATAAATTTCCATGCCGAGCGTCATCATAGTTGTCGCCAGTGATGATATTGGGTGCATTCTGGGCTAGTACGCCAATACCCGGAAAAACGTACTTCGGATTCAGTGGATTCGAGAAGTCCTCGATCAATTTCGTGTAGACCGTCAGGTTCGGGGCCAAAACAAAGAAATTGCGAATCTTCTTCTCAAGATAAAGATATGCGATGAAAGCACCCATAAGACGCGTCTTGCCAACACCTGTTGCCAAGGCGAAACACATGGAGGGGAAGTTTCTCTCGAAGTCCGAACAGGTCGGATATTTTGCCTTCACCTTCGTCAGTTCTGAACTTAGATCACATCCCTTCTTAAGCGTCAATTCTGTCGCTAACTCGGAAAGAATCCGCAGGCTTTCCTCCTGAGGAGGGCGCAAACTGAGCCGATTCCTGACATATAGTGCCGTGCTATTCATCATTCGACCTCCTCATTGTCAAAAAGACCCGGCTGTGCAGGATTGTCTTTGGTTTTTGCCTTCACTTTTGTTGGGCCGACTGGCACGAAATCAGACTCATCTGGATCTTCCGGCATATTGACAATATTGAGGCTGTAATCGTCCCGCCCAAATTCACATCGGCCAAGAAGCATCGATGGAATCTTTTTGATCTCTATATTTGGATATCGCCCCTTGCATGCGGACGAATACTTTTTACAGCAAATCAGCAAGTGTTCATCTTTTGCCATTTCCTCGTGAATACTGTCAATGAATGCGGCTTGCACGAAAGCTGTCGTCGTGAATATGAAATCTTTTTCCGAAGAATTGCCGTGCTTCCAATAAATCTCTGGGTGTGGCGAATACTTGAATCCCTCATGTTTAGCCATGGCCGCTGCAAGCATATTAGCATTGTAACCTTCGCTAATAACCCAGTTTCCGTACTTATCTTTTGAGAGAAGGCTTGGCGCTAGCTCATAATATTTGAATCCACCGCCACCTTTCCATTCAACATCCTCGGAAATGCCACCTTGATCCGTGCCATCACAAACCATTTTAAGCCTAGGAAGACAATGCGTTTCACATTGTTCACCTAGCTCAACCATGATCCATCTACGACCCATCTTGTGCGCCACTGCGCCCGTTGTGCCTGAACCACCGAACGAATCAAGAACAAGATCACCGGGATTGGAAGCGAGGGAAATGACTCTATGAATTAATCTTTCTGGCTTGGGTGTTGCAAAAGGGTTTATAGGGTTGAATTCCTTAACTTCTTGAGCAGCAACACGATTTTCACCAACATCTTCATAATGCCAAACCGTCATTGGCACTACCCCTTTCCCTTCGAGTTCAGAAAGGAACCGCTTCACGCAGGGGCGATTATTCCCGGCTTTGCCGAAAGTAATACGGTGATCAGCAATCATTTCCACCATACGTTCCTTGCTGAATCTCCAACACGTGCCGGAGGGTGGTGATATCTTGCGTCCGGAAGGCGTAGTAATCTCGTACGCATTCGCTGAATATCCCGTGCGTGCAAATTGAGCGCCACGCTGACCACCTCGTAGACTAGCGGTTGCGTCACCCGGAAACCAGGTGCCGCGACCATAACTTTTGCCATCTTTTGCTACGCCGTCCCACTCATCTGAATGTTTATAGATCGAATTGTGCTCTTCCGTGCGCTCTAACCGGCCGGGGCGCCAGATGCTTTTATTCTTCGCATAGACAAGAATGTGATCGTGACTATCGGACAGCCAAACTGCATTCGGTTGTGGGGATGATTTCTTCTGCCAAACACAGTTTGCTACAAAATTCTGCCGGCCAAACACTTCATCGCAAAGCACCTTCAGATAGTGGCACTCAGTGTCATCAATGGTGATCCAGAGAGATCCATCATTCGAAAGCAACCTCCTTAGCAACACAAGCCGATCTCGCATTAGCGATAACCAGATGGAATGTTCCACTCCGTCATCATAGTGCGAAAATGCCGAGCCGGTATTGTATGGCGGATCAATGAATTCGCATTTAATCTTTCCCGCGAAATCCTGTTCCAGCGCCTTGACCGCGAGAAGATTGTCGGCGTGGATAAGCATGTTGCCGGCATTCCTGTCGCCATATGATTTACCCGCATCCTCAATCAGAATCCGCGGCTCAAGTTGTGGCTGCTTGTCCTTGCCAATCCACGTCAGTTCAAGTTTGGGTTTGTTACTCATTGCTAAATCCTTGCCACCTTGCGACAGCAGTCTTGTCCGATAAATTAGGATGCTCGTTCGTACGGATAAACATTTTTGAAGTTTCGATTCAGATATGATCCGATAGATGACGCTGTTTTTAGGTTCTCAAACTCGTGCTCTGGAACTCCTTTATAGGCATATGTTGAACCGTTCAGGAATTGCACGTAGACGACTTGATTCTCAACATCGTATCCAATTGCTGTAATATTTGAAGACGATACAGGTTGCATTTCGGGCATAGACATTTGAATTCTCCCTAATTGAATGACTGATTTCTCCATTTTCGGATAGAGGTTTCATATTCCGTACCATTTGGCGCGTCCTTCGACCATAGTTTTGATGCAACTGGATCTGCACTCTTCGTTGATTTAGTGGATTGAAAGAACTTGATTCGAGACGGAATTCGAACCATTTCTCCACTGACTATCGCCTCTCCAGTGCGTAAACTTGAAAGCACGTCCGCCATTTCGCGCAGTTCATCTTGCATTGCAGCAGACACATGCCCCTTGTCATTCGAGTTCGTCATGCGAAGAGCCACAACCGAGCCACATTGGCTTAGCACGGTTTCATCTAGTTCAGATGGCCGCTGTGTCACTAACAAGAGTCCAACTCCGTGTTTCCGTCCTTCCTTGGCAATTGCCTGTACTGTCCGAGAGGAGATAGAGTCCTCTCCAGCCTTGAGATAGGCGTGAGCCTCATCCAGCACGACGAGCAAGGGTTGTCTCTTGCCACCAACAGGCGTTTCCTGCCCCCAAAACAGTGCATCGTAGATCAACTTCAGAATTGAACCTGAAATTTCTTGCGTAATTGAAGCGGGCACGTCAGACAGATCAAGAATAGAAATCGGCGCGCCGTGGGAAAACCAGCTTGCCAGGAGTTCCGGAAGGTCGTTGGATATTTCGCCTTTAAGATTCGGGCTGTATCCGGCAGGGTCAAACAGGAAGCCGTATCGTTGATCCAACATGCGCGAACGCATACCATCCAAGAACCCTAATATGCCTTTCGCCTTGTTGTTTAAGAACGGCGCGGACGAGCCAAGACCTGCGACAGGATACTGGCAGGACGCAAGCTTGTCGGCATCACCCGGCGTCTTGTTCTCTGGTGTCACTCGGTCAGCCTTCAGCGTCATTCTTTCGAACTCGTCAAGTTCATACCAGAGCTGTTTAAGTGAAAAGGGAATTGGACTGTCGGCCGTTATTGCTTCTTCCCGAAGATTAGTAATCTTCTTTGCAGAAGCCCTTTTCTTTTCCAAGACTTTACCGCGAACATAGTCCTCATTCTGGTCATTTAATTTGCCAGGAAATATTGAAAGAAGCTCTTTGAAGGGCAAAGCCCAATACGGAACGCAAAGCTCGAATTCAGCGTTGGCATTCACCGCTCCAACTTTGAATACTCGGCACTTGTCTCTAAGAGCATTTGCATACTCGCCGTGTGGGTCAATCATCAATATGCGAGCACTTTTGAAAGGTTTTTCTGAAATTGCTCTTATTATGACACTGACTGCGTTTGATTTTCCACTTCCGGTTGCCCCAAGGATCGCGCAATGACGTGAGAGCAGCTTATCGAGGTCAAACTGAGCCGCCAGACCCTCAGAAGCACTCTGGTTGCCAACCACAATGGAAGATTCAGAATGATATCCACCGTAAACGATACGAAGATCTTCATTTGTGACCAAATGAACCTGATCGCCAGACGTTGGCGATTGTAACACTCCTCTCTCAAAGGACGATCCCACTTGCTCACCGATGAGGATCATTCTCAGCCATCGGTGTGCATCGGCGAGTGAAGGGTTATCCCTGTATGCCTGCGCAAGGGTCTCTGGCATGGCCAAGACACCCGCTTGCGTTATGATTCCATAGAGATTGGCATAGCCCAAAGGAATTTTAAGAAACGAACCGATTTGACCGATACGATAAACCGTACCATCGACAATAGGCATATTCGACGGATACGATTGCGACATTCTTACGGATACCACATTTCCGCTGACGCTCTCGACTTCACCAATGAGTGTGGGATTGTGTTTCATGGTTACTGCACCGGCGCGAAGCTCTGCTCGCTCGTTGAAAGAGAATTTAGGAATTCGGCGAGCTTGCAGAAATCCGGCAGAATGAAACGGCCTGTTCCTTCCCATCTTTCATTACCTGTTTGCTCGCCAGCATTATCTGACGGAATCGATGCGTCCTCATCAAAGTATTGGCTGACACGAATCGCTTCATCTGCTCTTGGCTCATCGCGCAGTTGCCATTCCCCGAATTTACCACCAATCACCGCGTGACGCATTCCATATGCTGACATTTTCCCACCTGTCTCGTGCGTTGCCATGCTTCGCACATGATTGTCAGGCTTCGCCAATGCATACTCGCGCTCATTATTTTTGCAGCATACTTCGTCGTAGTACATGGCAATAACCTGCGAATTGGCACCGCGTCTCAATGATGTCCCAATGCGTTCGTTTATGTGATTGTCGCCGAAAGAATATCCGCAAGTGATTAAGACGGAGTCGTCTTGTTGGAGGAAGTCGCACAAACGATCAATTAGACCGACGTAAGGCTGCTTCTTTGAGGTGTTGTATTTGAGGTGTGATGGATAGATAAGAATGTCGTCATCCGTTGCTGAGTTGATTCTGCGCACAGACTTATCTGCGTCACGGTATATCCAACCCAGTGATCCGTGAAGTTTCCATAACTTCACGAGCTGAGGGTAACATTTAATGTCTTCTACAGCTTCTGGACAAAAGAAGGGTTCATAACTTCCAGAGAATCCATCAAAGTAGGGAATGCCCAGAGTTTCTAGTGCAATTTCGAAAAGGTAGTCATAGTTTGTTGTGAATAACTCGGCGGGAAAGCTTCGCCTCGCCTTTGACACCCAACTCGCAAGCTTGAAGTGTGAAAGGTTTCGAGTCTCGTCGGGTTTAATGGCACTGTGAATTGATACCAATGTTTTCACATGACTCTTCATAGCCTTTGAGAGTTCTGAGAATTTCTCGGCTGTGAGACCATTCAGTTTTCCAGATGCGATCACGGCTCGCTTCGCTTCGATTGTTGATAGGAGCGACTCAACAGTGAAATGGTCGGCGCCAATTTCTTTCTCTATTTCGTCTATGGCGTTAGGTATCGGAGGAGGGAGTTTCTTCAACTCGGAGACGATCAATTCTGTCATCTTCGCGATGGTGGGCACGTTGACTGTGGCAAGTCCCGTTGCAAATGAAGTGCCTGCTCCAAAAAGAAAGCCTATGCGTTTCTTGTCGGAGATTAATATCTGGTGAATGCCGCGAATGTGTTCGCGCGGGTCGTGAGTTGTAGATTTCATGACGGTCATTTCAGTGGTTCTCCATAACGAAAATGCAAACAATAGCATATTGATTCGGACAGCCTGATTTCCGCCTTGCACTTTGGACAGATGATGTTCGGCTCACTCATACTACCCTCCAGCGAATGGTAAAGATGTCGGTTTTATTTACGTTTTGCTTCAGTCTTGCCTCAATCTTTTCTATCAAACGTTCTTTCTGGTTCTCTACGTCATCCTGAGCTTGGTAGAGGTTGAGACGCATATCGTTACGGGATTTCTCAAGGTCTTTAATTTCGCGGTGGGCTTTGACCTTATCTTCAAGGTTGGTGATCTTACGCGCTTCGGCTTTGCGCATTTTGATGTCCATATCCAATTGCTTCAATTTGATTTCCAAGCTGGTCTTCATGTCTTCAGACCAATGTTCGAGCTTACCCATTTCTGCGTCAAACAATCCAGCGTCACGCTCTGCATTGCTCTGGAGAATAGACTTCTCACCCCCCTTAAGAATGCTATTCAGGGAAGAATCCTCGGAAGGCGCTGAATAGCAAGTTTTCCCAGAAACGGCAGGGAGGTTGAATAGTCTTTTGCATTGTTCATCGGAGAGCGCCGCCCCATCATCTGTGATCCCGGCCCACAGAAGGTAATCGGCGGCCTCAAATGACGAGACTGTGAGCTGACAAAGCCGTATCCACCCGGATTTCTTCAATAAAGGCATGATCGCCGTGATCTGCGCCTGATTTGCAGAGTAGTCGAAACAAACCTCTGCGGCCGGTAGTTTCAGACCCTTGGAATCGTGCAGGATCTGTTGAGCAAGAGGGTGGGCAAACCGATAATGATGCGCATCAGCCACCTCTCTGCCAAAGCGATAATGGCCTAAGGGAATGCTATTTGTTGGGAAAGGATTGGCCGTTAGGTCAAATGTTAACGCTGAATCATCTATTTTCGCAAAGTTAGTAAGGGCATGTGATGTGAGGCGCCAGAGAAGCGATTCATACCGATTCAAGTAATCCTTGCTGGCTTGCAGGTTCACCCGAAGCTTCTCATGGACTTCTTCGTCAAAGTTATCCAGAAGCTGCTGCCGGGTGACTTTCATGGTCTCATCAATTTGACCAGAAAGCTCTTTCTGAAGAAGGTCGAATGAGGCCTCAATTTCCTCCGGTGTTCGGCAGGTCTGATAGATGGCCACAATACGCTTTTCAAAATCCACGCCGGACTCAATACTGCCCAGAACTTCGTCGCTGGCACCGAATACGCCGCTAAACAACTGAAACTTCTCGGCAAGTAGCTGGTAAACCCGCTGATCGGCGGCATTCTTCTTATTCAGGAAATTGACGACAACTACATCATGTTTCTGCCCGTATCGGTGACAACGGCCAATGCGCTGTTCAATGCGTTGGGGATTCCATGGCAGATCATAATTCACGACTAGGGAACAGAATTGCAGGTTTATACCTTCTGCCGCGGCTTCAGTCGCAATGAGGATCTGTGCATCGTCGCGGAAATTATCAATGAGAGACGCGCGAAGATCGGCGGTCCTTGAACCCGTGATTAAATCGGTGCCTTCATGCTTCTTGAGCCACTCGCCATAAATCTGCTTGGCTTGCGGATGATTATTCTGGCCATTGAATAACACAATACCATTCGCATACTCGGTATTGGAAAGGAGGCGAATCAGGTATTCCTGGGTGCGGCAGGATTCGGTGAATATCACAGCCTTTTTGCTTGCGCCAAGGGTCGTGGCCTTATCAAATCCCGCTTTCAAAGCCTTGATGAGGGCTTTCCCTTTGGCATTCTGAGCAATGGATTCAGCCAACATCCTGAAATCCTTAAGTTCCCTGATCTCCTGCGCAATGGCATCCGCATCCTCTTTGGTAATCTGCTCAGGCCCATCAGCATCACTATCTTCGTCATTCCATTCATCTTTGATTTCGTCCAGCCCCTCAAAGTCAATGGACAACTCTGCGCTGGCATCAACGACTTTGGAGTTCTTCATGCGGGCTTCGAGGCGGTGTATGAGCGTGTTCAAAGCCCCTGCAATTGCAAATGTAGAGGAAGCAAGCAGTTTGCGGAGCACCAGCGTCATAAGAGAACGTTGACTGGCTGGGAGCGCCTGAAGATTAGGCCTCTGCAAGTAGTCGGAGACGAGATCGTAAAGTCTTTCTTCGTCCTTCGTCGGCACAAACTCTTGGGTTATGGGAATGCGGTTCGTATATTTGACATACTCAAGGACTTGCCGTCGCAAGGTTCTCTTACAGATCGGCGCAAGGCGGGCTTTGAGTTCGATAAACGTCTCCTGCGTATTGATCCGAGCATACTGATTCTTGAAACTTTTCAGATCACCGAAACTGTATTCATCAATGAAACTCACAAGCCCATAGAGCTCCAGCAAAGAGTTTTGGAGAGGGGTGGCTGTTAGAAGCAATTTCGGGCAATGACCTAGCGATTCTTTGAGGGTCCTTGCTATCTTGTTTTCCGGCTTATATACGTTGCGCAAACGATGCGCTTCATCGAAAATCACAAGATCCCAACTAACCTTACCGGCGTAATCTGCCTTGTTCCGGGCGAAATGATAGGAACAGATAACGATCTTGTCTTGCTGGAATGGATTCGGATGCCCGGCCTTGACGTAATCATTGAATGGCTTGGATTCCAGGATTTCGGAGGGAAGAAAGAACTTTTCAGCGAGTTCCTGGTTCCATTGTTTACGCAAGCTTGATGGGACAACGATGAGTATCTTGCGTTTCTTTTCAGCCCATATCTGGGACAGAACGAGTCCCGCTTCAATGGTTTTACCCAAGCCCACTTCATCGGCGAGAATTGCCCCGGTTGAAAATGGGGATTTGAACGCAAAGAGGGCCGCTTCAACTTGATGGGGGTTCAGATCGACCTGGGCATCAACCAGCGAAGCCGCAAGTTTCTCAACGCTGTCGGATGGACACCGTTTGGTCAACTCACAAGCGTAGTATTTGGCATGGTAGTCGGTAATCTTCATACATTATTGTTGTCTAGCCTTGCCTGACCTAATCCACTGGTCAACTTCTGTGACCTTGAATTTCACCAACCGCCCTACCTTGTGAGCTGGCATTGCCTTAAGGCGCACCCATTTATAGATGGTGTCTTTTTTGACTCCCAGATATGCAGCTATGTCTTCAACAGAGAACCATCGGTCATCCATAACAATGCCCCCCTTTATGGAATATTCACGGAGACAACAACTTATGTAATTAGACTCCAAATCAAGCCACTTGTCAAGCTTCTAGTGGTATGAAGACGGATGAATTAGGATAAGAATGGTTCAGTTTATCGTTTGGTATACCAGGATGATCAAGACATAAAGTTGTTGCGTCTCACTTTTGGACAGTACGTATTGGCTGACCTATATCATCTTTGAGAATGATATTGCCAATTGATAGCCATCTTTCATGGATTTTCACCAATGCTTCTTGGTGCTCTAACTGAGCGAACTTTGTGATGCTCCGTAAGGACAGACGCTATAACCTCGGTGGTTACGTCGCGCCGTGCATCATTTGATGAAAACGCCGACACTTTTACATATGTTGCCGCATTCTCGATCAAATCCACAATTCGATCAATTAAAGCCCGATCTGCCGATAACCCAGCCGCCGCTGATATTATGGCCTCAAGCACTTTTGGGGCGAAGTTAATCCTTTGCGATTCTGCGATACGCTTTACCCACGCCTCTGCAACACGCTTACATTCCATTTCTGACGGATCCGTTATATTGATGACCTCGAAATGCCTCAAAAGAGATGGCGCACTGGCAGTTAATCCCGCCCATTTCCCGGGTAAGGTTGTAATAATCACAGGAGTATTATCCTCAGCCAGAAGAGTTGTAAGAAGGTCAACTGTCGCATCATGCTTCAAATGGCTGGGGAACAGACCATGAAAATCATCGAGCAGAAGTACAGCCCGCTTATGGTTCTCGAGAACATGAAATACATGCGAGATGCGCCGGTTAATTTCTGCTTCGCTCTTACAATCAGCTGAAATATCGCTGCCATGAAGTTCAAGGACTTCCGAATTATGCAAATCAACAGGCACCTTTTTCTCTGCAATAGTCTTTGCCAGACCTTCGACTAGCGCCGTTTTACCAACTCCAGGATCACCGATGATGGCAATATGGCGTTTTCTTGTTCGGGAAAGAACGCGTAGGATGGTTTTAATTTCCCGCTCTCTTCCCTCAAAAGGTGGCAGTGTCCCCTCAATTGCCATTTTCAGCAGATTACGCCCGAACCATTCTGAATACTTTTTTTGATTGTCTGGCTTCCCGTCATTAACGACCTCCCATTTCGCGCCTTTCGAACTTGGACGCCCATGGGGACGTTTAAGGCCATCTAGACTGATGGCGCCAGACTCGAAAAGAGCTTCTGCGAGCTGGAGGACGGACAAAGACTTACCCCCGGCTTGAATCACTTTATTCCCAGCCTCCAGAAAGACTTTTCTCGAATCATCTGATCTGTGCAGCATGTGTATTTCGACTTTTTCAGGCGTTCCCTCTCGCAACCCGCTTCTAAGGGCTCGGCGCAATTTCGTGATTTCATCAACCGTCATCTCAAGATAGTGCCGGACATCTTTGGACAGTTGTCCGAGGCTGCGCTGTTCCTCTTCCGGTATATCCACACCATGCAACTGTTTCAGGAATCTTGGATCAACCAACTTGAGAATGCCTAAATAGAAGTGAATTGGTCGAATGCGTTTCTCGCCTGAAAGATTAGCTTCAGTGTTCGCTATGGCCCAGACAAGTTGAATAGAAAGGTCTGCGTTCAAACTCATTTTGATTCTCCGAGTGTGGTCGTTGCTGATGCTTTCGGCATAACATGAATGACCACCGTTCTGTTTTTCATTTTCACCTCAGGCTCGTCTCCCGGGAACAATGGGGAGATATTATCCCCAGCTGAACCGACAAGAATATCTTGCGAAGGAATTGTCGTCGACATTTTCAGTACTTCAGCCACTACTAATCCGCGATGCATGCCCAAGTCAAAATTATCCTGATAGATGCTATTAGCCGAAATCGGATCGGAATCCGTATAGCCCTCAACTATGATCCAACAACCTGTCCCGCGCTCAGACAAGGTTCGGGAGACTGCATCGAGGCGCGCATTTGCATCGCTGACTAACTCGCATCGCCGCGCAAATATGCCCTCCTCAAAGATGATCCTGGTTTCTGTTAAATTCGTGGTGACGCTACAAGCAGGAATTGAAAACAATGGAGGCGGGTTGCTGAAAGGTTGCACCGGAATGGGTGCGTCTTCCTGCGCTACTGTTTTCGATGATTTGATATCTCCTGTGGTGGATGGCTGAGATTGATCTCTCGTTGGGCATTCGGAACTGGAAATATGAATTACAGTTTCTGAAGATTGAAAACCACCAGGATGATTTGAATCGATAAAACGCTGAATGTTGAACAAAGCAAAAACGCCAACGATCACCAAACTCGCCAGCAATGCAATTGTGACAAGAAAGCCACACCTCGCGAGAATTGCCGGAACAAGCCATGGGCTGTCGAGCCGCGCCAATGCAGATTTGGCCGAGACATTGGAACGATCAATTTCCAGTACCTCCTGCCACAGGCGCCTCGCCTCGGACATTTGCCCTTTTGAAACTGAGATGCGCGCCATCAAGTCTAATGCTTCACAGGAGGGCATGCGTGCATGTATCCGCCGAAGGATTTCCTCCGCCTGAGTGATTTCGCCAGCCGTTATAAGGCGCGAAGCCTCAAGAAGATCAAGATCATTGGATAACCCTGAATTATCCTCGCCGGTTTCGATTTCGTTATTCATTACTTTACCTTCCTCGCAATGACCGCAGTCACAAGCGGATTGTCGCACTTACTTTTGTATTTGCTTACGAGCTGATCCGTTAAGCATCCGCGACAGCCATGATTTCTTCACAACCTGAAATTCAATGTTAACCATTTCTCTATCAATGAGAGTGACTTGCTGGGTGTTGTTAATGACCTGATACCCGTCAACCGCCAGAACGAGTGACAACGGGCCAGCGAAAGCCAAATTTGATTGTTCGGACGGGAACGCCACTTTTACCGGTTCCCCGCCATTCACAATCAGAGCACCGGCCACCGGCGGTTCCCCTTTATTTGCACTAACTGTGATGCGAAGCCCTGACGCGATACGTTCCATTTCAACAGCACATCGGTACGCCCCGCCTGGCTTCTCCAACTTGACCTTCATGGGTTTGTCACGCCATCCTTCTGCTTTGAACGTCAAGAAATGGGTGAGGTAGGGCGAAAGTTCAAAACTTTTGTCAGAGCTTCCCAGGTACCCGTGATCATCAAAGATCGCGAAGGGTAATGAATTTGATGGGCAGACAAAGGTCACTCGAGCGGGGAGAGGTTGCAATGAAAAAGCGACATTATTGTAATCATCCGCAGTTATGTTGATCTTATTTGTAAAAGACTGGGTGAATCCAGAAATAAAAATGGCAAAGTGGTATTCCCCGGCTGGCATATCGTGCCATATCCGCGGAATCATCACATTCGTCGAAATTGCCGCGCTTGTATCAACATGCCTGAACGCAATAACGGCATTTCCAGTTACAGAATGTCTTTCTCCGTTCCCAGCGACTGCAAAAGCAGAAATCCGACATGAACCTGTCGTTTTCGGAATATCAGGTACAACTTGTGTCGGGATCGGCGCCTTTGGAGTTTCCGGGAATACTGTTGTTACGGTTTCGGGAATGTGTTGAATAATCGATTGTTCCGGAACGCGTACTTGATCGGATGGCGCACTGGTATTATTCCTGGGAGTTTCGCCGTTCTGACTCGAACTAATCCCGACCATGAAACAGATCAACAATATGATTCCCGCAACAACGAGGATGCCGACCCATGCGTTATTAGTCTCTGGCGGTTTTGGTGCGATCGAAGTTGGTTTTTGTTTTTGAGAAGTTTGTGTTGCGGCCGGGGGTGATGGAAG
>Ga0194063_10000508_pt1 | contig 28105 bp, 27 predicted proteins | sample SepL3720m_MetaG_FD_155459 | JGI IMG/M metagenome (GOLD analysis project Ga0194063, IMG submission 155459) | Anoxic zone freshwater microbial communities from boreal shield lake in IISD Experimental Lakes Area, Ontario, Canada - Sep2016-L373-20m | ecosystem: Environmental > Aquatic > Freshwater...
CCGCATACCGGATACCGGTCGCCATGGCCTGCGCGGAGGTCTGCCCCTGGCCATCGGCGATCTGCACCGGAAGTATCGACACCCCCGGGCGCGTGGCAGTGCCCGACGCCACGGTGGCGATGATGCCTGCCACATGCGTACCGTGGCCCTCGGTATCCACCAGCGCGTTGCCCCCGGTGACGAACGTGGTGGCCAATGCGGTGTTGAGACGGTTCGAAAGGCCCGCGGCCGTGGACGTCACGCCGGTGTCAAGCACGGCCACGATGGGCACGTTGACCGGTGCGGGCGAGGCGACCCAGCGAATGGCCCGCAGATAGGGCTGCGCGGTGAGTGCGGCGGTGTCGGGATCGACCTGCATGGATCCAAACCGGTGGGCCGGTCGGGGGCTGACAGGCGCGACCATTGCGGGGGGGGTCGCGTGCATTGCCATCATGTCTTCCTCGCGAACGCGACGAACACCAGGCCCGCCACCAGCACGATGCCGGCAATGACCGCAACGAGAATTCCAAAGCCAATGGCCAGAGGAATGGCGATGAGGATCGCCTGGGCGCCGCCCACGATCACCAGCGCGTCGCGCCCGATGCCCGGGCCGACGCGTCCGATCATTCCCGCGCAGGCGGCCAGCACCACGGCCGCGCCGAGGATGACCCAGAGGAGCGACGGGCGCAGCACCAGTAGTACGACGGCCTCAACGGCCGCGAGCAGCACCGCAATCAGCACACGTCGGCCCAGCATGGCGCGATGCCAGCGGGCGCCCTGCCCGGGAGGCTCCTCGTCAATGATCAGCTGAAATTCGCTCACGTGCGCGAGGCTAACAGCGCCCGGAGCGCCGCTGGTTGCGGTATGGCACACCGCAACAGGTCCTGCACGAACGCGTGCTTGACTACGGCGCATGAATTGCGCACCGGTGCGAACAGCAATTGCCCTCGGGGCACTCGTACTGACCGCTGCACCGGTGCTCGCCACCAACACGCCGATGCCAACGGATCCCATGCCATCGAAGGCGGATCAGCAGGCCGCGGTGCAGCGCGTGGCAGCAGCGGGGGTGCCCATCTACCGGGCCGGCAACCAGAAGCGGTACGTGGCGCTCACCTTCGATGACGGCCCGGGGCCCGGCACCGTCAAGGTGATGGACGAGATGCGGCGATACGGATTCCACGCCACGTTCTTCACCAACGGCAAGAACTTCGCCAAGTGGCCAGAGACGCTGAAGCGCGAGGCGCGTGATCAGTCGCTCGGCGATCACACGTGGTCGCACCGTTACCTGCCCCGCCTGCCGGTACCGCAGCAGATCTCGCAGGTGTCCACCAGCGTGGCCGCGTCGGAACGCATCACGGGTACGCCGGTGATGCTCTTTCGCTCGCCGTACGGCGCCAGCACAGGTGCAGTGCAGAACTGGCTCAATCGCAAGCGCATGCTGCAGGTGCTGTGGACCCAGGACTCACGCGATTCGCTGGGTGCTCCATGGACTGAGATCCTGAGGCGCAGCGAGCAGTTCATCACTCCGGGTTCCATCATCCTGCTGCACGAGAACCGGGGCCAGACGGCCAAGGCGGTCAACCGCCTGCTGCCCGAGATCCGTCGCCGCGGATTCAAGGCCGTCACCGTGCCCCAACTGCTCGCGCTCAACCCGCCCGATCTGGTGCAGGTGCGAAGCGACGCGGGCTTGCGCGCACACACCAGAACCGGTCGCCACTAGCGCACGTGTCGGTTCTGGGGGAGCTGCCACGGGCACCCGGGACCATGGCTGTCGGGGGACACGGCGGCTAGTCTGCCGGGCATGACCGACACTCCCGAAACACCCGAACAGTCCGGCGGTCTCTCGCGCAAGCGCTTCCTGCAGGCAGGCGCGGTGACCGCTGGTTCCATCTACCTGGGCGGCGCGGCGTCGGGGGCACTCGCGAAAGGTTCGAGTGCCACCACGAGTCCGGCGCCCAGCGGCAACCCGGCGGACATGAACATGATCATCTTCATGACCGACCAGGAGCGGTACATCCAGCACTTCCCCCCGGGCTGGTCCGAGAAGAACCTGCCGGGGCTCACCGCGCTCAAACGCACCGGCCTGTCGTTCGATAACGCGACGACCAATGCATGCATGTGCTCGCCAGCGCGCTCCACGCTCTTCTCGGGGCACTTCCCGGCACAGACCGGCGTGAAGTACACCCTTGAGACCAACATGTACGGCGCCAACTACCCCCAGGTGGACCTTCCCGCCCCGGACGTGCTGCCGAATCTGGCTCAGGTGATGGCGAGTGCCGGCTACTACACCGTGTACAAGGGCAAGTGGCACTGCAGTAAGTATCCGCCGGCCAATTCGCCCGTGGTCCCCGGGTCGAGTCCTGCCCAGCCGGTGCAGGCGAGTGGTGCACCTTGGCCGACATACGGCACGACGGAGCCCTTGGACATGCTGCTGCCGTACGGGTGGTACCGCTGGAACCCGGAGGACGCGGGCGCCAACCAGTCGATCCCGCAGATGGGTGCAGGCCTTGCCGCCAACGATGCCCGCTACATGGCGTCGGTCGGTGACTACACCCAAGGCACCGAGGGCGCGCTGCAGTTCCTCAAGGCGTGGCCCGCGATCAAGGAGGGGCTGCCGGCGAACCAGCAGAAGTTCTGCCTGATCGTCTCGATCGTCAATCCGCACGACGTTCTCGCCTACCCCAAGAACTATGCGGCAGCCGGGTTCTCAAACCAGGACCTCCAGGGTGACGTCGGGCTGCCTGCCACCGTGGGGGAGAACCTCAGCACCAAGCCACGGGCGCAGGAGCTCTTTCTCAAGCTCTCCATCGCCCTGGGCGCACTCCCCAAGCGCGCACAGAAGCTGCGGTATCTCAACTTCTACGCGAACCTGATGAAGGCGTCGGACGCGCACCTTCTGGACATGCTCGCTGCGCTGAAGGCCACCAGCCTTGTCGCTGGCGGGCCGTCGCTGTGGGAGGAGACCATCGTCATCCGCACGGCCGACCACGGTGAAATGGGCATGGCTCACGGCGGGATGCGGCAGAAGAACTTCAACATGTATGACGAGTCCATCAAGGTGCCACTCGTCTACTCGAACCCGAGTCTCTTCCCCAAGGCGCGTACCAGCGCGGCGCTCGTGTCGCACGTGGACATGCTGCCGACCCTCGCGAGCCTCGTCGCCGCGCCCGCAGTCCCCGCGTCCGGGGTGGACTACTCCGCGGTCATCCTCGGCCAGAAGAAGGCCGTACAGGACTACGTGGTGTTCACGTACGACGACTTCCAGGCGGGACAGGCCAGCGGCCCGTACATCCCTGCGCCACAGCACCTCGTGGGCATCCGCGAAGCGCGCTGGAAGTTCGCCAAGTACTACTCGGTGGCCCCGGATGTGGCGCCACCTGAGTTTGAGATGTACGACCTGCAAAAGGACCCTCTGGAGACGACGAACTTGGCGTACCGCGGCTACACACGCACGCCCGAGGAGCAGCGGCAGTTCGTACGCCTGCTCGCAAAGCTGAACAAGGTGCAGGCCGAGCGGCTCCAGCCGCTGCCCAGCACGATCGAGCCCCCCATGCCCGTTCCCGCGTTCCGAAGCGGTATGGCATGAGGCTGCGCTCGATTATCCGAACGGGCCTCGTGGCCCTCGTGGCAACGATGGGCATCTGGACTGCCGGCACCGCATCAGCCGCACCGGCGGCTGCTTCCGTCGCGGTTCAGATGGCAGGCAAGACCCACCTCAATACCGTCATCAGCCCCACCGTGCTGCAGGACGTCGGCACGGTCAAGGGCAGCCCCATCGGCAGTGGTGACATCACGCTGATGTACACGCTGTCGCCGCCCACGGGCGTTGCCAAGACGACGTTCACGATCACCAACGCCAATGGCACCGTGACCGGCAACTGCATCTCGGATTACAGCGTCACGCGCCTGCACATCACGTTCACCGGTGCGGGCCAGATCACCGGAGGCACAGGGTCGTACGCAGGTATCAAGGCGACGATGCTGCAGTTTGCAGCCATCCACTCGATCACCGGCAAGCGAGAGGCCGTGTCGTTTGGCGGCCGCGCAACGAAGCCAACCTGAGGCCGCATGACTGAGGGGCACCCCCACATAGGGGTGCCCCTGGGCCGGATATCGTCTTCGGGACCGACCCGGAGGCTCCAGATGGACGGCCCGGCCCTGCCCGGATCACCCCCACGTGTGCTCGTAGTGGAGGACAACGACTTCACCCGCATGACGCTGAGCGGCGCGCTCGTGAACGCCGGTGTCGACGCGGTGGGCGAGACCGGCAGCGCCGCCGAGGCCATCCGCATCGCCCGGCGTCGTGCGCCCGACGCCGCCATGCTCGACCTCGACCTGGGCTCAGGGCCCAGCGGTGTTGACCTTGCAACCGAACTCCGCAGAATGCTGCCCTCCATCGGCCTGGTCATTCTCTCCTCGTATGAAGACCCCCGCCTGACCGGACGCAACGTGAGTCACCTGCCCGGTGACGCCATCTACGCGGTAAAGGGTCGCACCGGCGATGCGCACCAGCTGGCCGATCTGCTTGACCGCGCGATCGTCGCAGCGCGGGACGGCGAAGGGCACGTGGGCTCGCCCCCGCCCGCCCGCAGCAATCTGACCGATGCGCAGATCGACGTGATGCGGCTGGTGGCAGCGGGCATGTCGAATGCGCAGATCGCCACGGCCAGGTTCGTGAGCGAATCGTCGGTTGAGCGGATTATCGGGCGCATCGCGGTGGAGCTCCAGATCCCGGGCGGCGCCGGAAACAGGCGCGTGCTGATCGCACGCGAATACCTTCGCATGACCGGCGCGGCCATCCCCGAACACGGTGACTGAACAGAGCGCAACGCGCGGTGCGCGTATCGGCGGACGGTGGGCGGTGTCCGCGCGGGGTACGTTGATTTTGGCGGCCGTCACGTTGCTGGCATCACTCGGCCGGAGCCTCCAGTTCAAGACCTGGAGCGTCGGTGTCATCGTCGGATGGCTCGCGGGGATGCTCGGCGTCTTGGTGGTCGCCGTTCTCGTCGACCGAACCGCATTCCGCAACCGCGGCGCGGTGCCCGTTCCCACATGGTGGGTGATTGCCTATGGAGCCGTCTCCGGGGCTGTCTGGGCGCTCATCGCCGTGCCCATCATCCGAGCATTCTCAACGGACTCCGTCCCCTCGCTGTGGACGACATTCGGCCAATCCATCGTGATGGCCGTACTGGTGCTCACCGGTTGTGCTGCGGTATCCAGCGAGATCGAGATAAGCCGGATCAGGCGCGCCGCGATGATGCGCCAGCTGCTGGAGATCCGCTCGCAGGACGTGTCGCGTGCCGCGCTCGGCGAGGCGATGCGGGTCGCGCTTGAGGCCGAGATCACCAGTGCCACGGCCGAGATCCGCGGGCAACTCGAGTCGGCGGGGGCCGGAACTGACGGTCGTATACACACCGACTTCGCGCGAGGCCTCACCAACGCGGTTGACCGCGATCTTCGCCCCCTGAGCGCACGCCTCGCCAGTGCCGAGACCGATCCCATTCCGGCACCGGGAGTTGCACGGTCACTGGGCTCCCTTGTGGCTGCGCTCACCGTGATTCCCGGCTGGACTGCAGTCCTTATCGCCGTGACGGGCGTGCCCGTCATCACGTCCGGCACGGGCATCCCCGCCGCGCTGGTCCGCGCCAGCGTTGCCGGCGTGCTCGTCTGGTGCGCCCTGGCCCTCACCAGGCGTGTCGTGGCCCGGCGCCCGCATCTCGCGCACACGGAACTGCCGATCGGAGCCGCAGCTGCGACGTGCCTCATGGTCATCAACTTCGCCATCGGCCGGGCGCTCTTCGATGCTGCCTACCCCTGGACGATTCTGGGGGTGATCATCGTGTGGGTGCCGATGATGACGCTCCTCACTGCGGTCGCGGCCCGCACCATCGCCGAGGGCACACCACGGATGCGTGCGATGGAATTCGCCGTCGACGAGCGGCAGCTCACGTCACTCGCGGCCAACCGGGAGTTCGTACGGGTGAGCCGCGAACTCGCCCAGTACGTTCATGGCACGCTCCAGAGCCACCTGCTGGCAACAGCCTTTGCCATTGATGAGGCGTCGCGCACAGGGGACCCACGGGCGCTGGACACCGCCATCGCCAAGGCGCAACTGGCATTTGACAGCCCGCAGCGCCAGGCCATCCCCGACCACTCCCTGACGGAGGCGCTCCTTGCCCAGTCCGCGCTCTGGGAGGGTTTCGTGGCAGTCACCATCGACATCGATGTCGATGTCCGGGATATGGGACCGGCCGACGTACCGCGGGTGACCCGTGTGGTGGAGGAGGCCATCAGCAACGCGCGCAAGCATGGCCAGGCGCTGGCGGTGGCCGTGACGGTGGATCCGGCGCCCGGCGACAGCGTGCGCATCACCGTGCGCGATGACGGCATCGGCCCCACGGGCGGCGCACCGGGGCTCGGGTCATCGCTGCTCGATGATGCCGCCGGGACGGAGTGGCAGCTGCGCTCCGCCCCGGAGGGCGGTGCGGTGTTGAGCGTCACGATGCCGCTCGGCTCCGCACCGGCCCGGGTCTAGCCCGCCCCGGGGAATCGGGCACGCAGCACGCGCGCACCGGGGATCTCATCGCTCATCTGCTCGGCGATTGCATCGGCCCGAGCAGCCGTGGCAGATACCCCGCAGAACGCCGACCCGCTTCCGCACAGCAGCGCCGGTGACGCACCCGCGCGCAGAAGGGCATCGCTGAGACGGGCGAGGTCGGGTGCCAGTGCGCGCGCCGCTGGCCACAGGTCGTTACGGCACCAGGCCCCGAGCCCCGCAGCGTGCGCTGGTGGTGCGCCGGTGGGATCCGCCTCAGGTGCGGGGAGGGCATCAAACGCCGCGTACACAGCTGCCGTGGACAGGCCCACACCGGGTGCGACGATGACGCACTCGAATGCCGGGGCCGATGCGGGCTCCAGAAATTCACCGCGTCCGGTGGCCCACTGCGCACCGCCGCGGATGAAGAACGGCACGTCCGACCCCACGGCGGCGGCGGCGCGCTCGAGGCGCTCCGGCAGAAGACCGAGACCGAGCAGTTCGTTGGCGCCGCGAAGAACGGCCGCGGCGTCGCTGGAGCCACCACCCACCCCGGCCTGCGACGGCAGCACCTTGTCGATATCCACCGCGAGCGGCGGGAGCGACTCCCCCACCTCGGCCTCGAGCGCGTCGAGGGCAGCCCACGCGAGGTTTGCGGGGCCGTCGATGCCCGGGCAGCGAACCGCTCGCTCCGCGGCCCGGGCGACCGTTACGCAATCCGCGGGGCCGTCGAGGGCCACCATGAGTGAGCGCAGCGGGTGATACCCGTCTGCGCGCACCGGCCCCACCAGGAGGCGCAGGTTCACCTTCGGTGGGGCGAACACCGTGATGCTCATGCGCCGGTCCATCCGATTTCGCGGGCGAGGTCGGGGTACGCAGACGGTGGAAGATCCTCCGGGCGGGCCGCCTCGGAGATGCCCATGCGTACGAGCGCCTCGCGTACGGCGGCGCGGTCGGCGCCAGCCTGCCCCAGCGAGTTGGCGAGAGTCTTCCGGCGCACTGCAAATGCGGCGCGCACCAACGACCGCACCTCGGCCGATGGCGCGGGGCCGGTGCGCCTCAGGGCGATCAGCGCCGAGTCGACGCGTGGGCGGGGTGAGAACACCTCGCGACCCACCTTGCGACGGCCGGCCGGCGCGGCGGCCAACTGGATGGTGACCGACGGCCCGCCGTACATGCGCGATCCGGGAGCGGCGAGCCAGCGGTCGGCCACCTCGGACTGCGTCATGAGCGCCCACATCCCCACCTGGGGCAACTGGGCGATGGTCTCCACCAGCACGGGCGTGGCCACGTGGTACGGCAGATTGCTCACGACCCGGGTGGGGGCGGGGTCGAGCGCCGTCAGGTCCACCTTCATGCAGTCGCCCCAGATCACCCGCACGTCGCCAGCGCCCGCGGTGCTCTCAGTGAGCGGGGGCTCCATGCGGCGGTCACACTCAATGGCGTGCACCGTGCGCGCGGTGCGGGCGAGCGCCGCGGTGAGTGTTCCGAGTCCTGGCCCGATCTCGAGCACCACGTCATCGGGGCCCACCTCGGCCATGCGAATGGCCAGATCGACCAGATTCTCGTCCAGCAGGAAGTGCTGGCCAAGATCGGTATCGGGCCGGATTCCGTGGCGCTCCATCAGGCGCTGCGTGCCGACGCGATCCGGGGAGCCGCTCACCAGCCGAAGATTCGCGCGGCGTTGGCCGTGGTGACCGCGTCGAGGTGGTCGCTGCCCACACCCCGCAGAGCGGCGACGCATTCGAGCGTGTGGGCCACGAATGCCGGCTGGTTGCGCTTGCCACGCATGGGCACGGGAGACAGGTAGGGCGCGTCGGTCTCCACCAGCAACTGGGCCTCGGGGATACGCGGTGCGGCCTCGCGCAGCGCAGTGTTCTTCGGGAAGGTCACCGGCCCCGCCAGGCTCATCATCCAGCCCCTGTCGGCGGCCTCATCGAGGTACTCGGGAATCGAGAAGCAGTGGAGAATGATCCGTGAGGTGCCGGCCTCACGCAGGATGACCATGGTGTCGTCGGCCGCCTCGCGGGTATGGATGACCAGCGGCATGTCCAGATCGGCCGCGATCTCACACTGGGCACGAAAGGCACGAATGGCGTCATCGGGCGTGGTGCGGTCATGGAAGTAGTCGAGCCCGCACTCGCCGATGGCCACCACGCGATCGTGCTGGGCCAGGTCGCGGATCCAATCGACATCCGAATCGCGCCAGTTGCCCTTGCCGGCATCCACCGGGTGCACCCCCACGGCAGCCCACACCTCGGGGTGCGCATCAGCCAGGGCCACCGCCTGCTCTGACGACTCGCGGCCGCAACCGATGGTGACCATGCGTGTGACCCCGGCATCCAACGCGGCCGCGATGAGATCGGGCACGGAGTCGTCGCAGGACGGCAGATGGCAATGCGAATCGACTATGCCGTCGGCTCCTGTACCTCGATGCGTGGAAACAGCGGGTCGCCCGGGGCCACCACGGCGTTCGGCGTGCCGCCATCCCACGTTGCGGCGCTCAGAGATACCCGGTCCACGGGCTCGCCCAGCGCCACCAGTACCTTCTCGCATGATCCGGGGATGACCGGCCACAGCAGGATGGCCGCCACGCGCAGGCCCGCGATCAGGCTGAACAGCACCTGGTCGAGCGCGGCGGCGTTGGCGTCATCCTTGGCCAGCACCCAGGGCTCGCGCTCTTCCACCAGGCGGTTGAGCCGGCGGATCCATACCCACGCCGCCTCGACCGCACCCGTGATGTCGTCTTTCGCGAAGTGCGCGCACATCGCATCGCGGGCGGCATCACACTCGGCGGCCAGATCGGCGTCTCCACCGGGGTTGGCCGGTACCACGCCATCGCGGTAGCGCTCCACCATTTTGGCCGAGCGCGACAGCAGGTTGCCGAAGTCGTTGGCCAGTTCGCTGGTGTAGCGCTGGTGAAAGCCTTCGTCGGTGAACGTGCCGTCGTCACCGAACCGGATCTCGCGCGCCAGGTAGTAGCGCAGCGCATCAAGGCCGTAGCGCTCGATGTACGGAAATGGATCGACGATGTTGCCGGTGGTCTTCGACAGGCGCTCGCCGCCCTTGAGGATGTACCCGTGCACAAACAGGCGGTCGGGCAGCGCAAGGTCGGCGCTCATCAGCAGCGCAGGCCAGATGACGGCGTGGAACTTGAGGATGTCCTTGGCCATCAACTGCACCGTGGGCGGCCAGAAGCGGTCCAGCAGGTCCTCGCCCGGCCGCGCGTAGGTGAGGGCCGTGTAGTAGTTGAAGAGGGCGTCCACCCACACGTACACGGTGTGCGTGGGATCCCACGGCACCGTGACGCCCCACTCCACCTGAGCCCGGCTCATCGAGAGATCGTCAAGCCCCATCTGCACCATGCTGCGCGCCTCGTTCATGCGCGACTTCGGGCGCACGAACTGCGGCACGGCCTCGTACTGCGCGAGCAGGCGCTCCTGATATGCCGACAGACGGAAGAACCAGTTCTCCTCCTCAATCCACTCCACCGGGCGCTGATGCGTGGGGCACTGCTGCCCCTCGGCCAGATCGCCCTCGTTGTAGAAGGCCTCGCATGAGGTGCAATACCAGCCGCCGTAGCTGCCCTTGTAGATGTCACCCTTGTCGTGCATGCGCTGGATGAGCTGCTGCACCACCGCCTTGTGCTGATCATCGGTGGTACGGATAAAGAAGTCGTTGGTGGCCCCGAGCACCGCGCCCAGAGCCCGGAACCGGCCCGACAGTTCATCTGCGTGCTCACGCGGGGTGCGACCCAGGGCCTCGGCAGCCTGCGCGATCTTGGCGCCGTGCTCATCGGTGCCCGTAAGGAAAAACACATCGTCGCCCAGCTGCCGGTGGTGGCGGGCGATGACGTCGGCCATGATCGTGGTGTACGCATGCCCCACGTGGGGGTCGGCGTTCACGTAATAGATCGGCGTGGTGATGAAGAACGAATCGGACACGGAGGCAGCAGGATAGCGGCGGCGAGCCCATCCCCGGTGCACGTCCTCGACGCGGTCACGGCCGTGGCCGCACGTCTGCACGCCGCGGGCATCACGTGGCGCCTCTCCGGCAGTGCCGGTCGGCTGCTGCTTGGGGGCTCCGTCCTCCCCGGCGACGTGGACGTGGAGGTGGCCGCGTGCGATGCCGCTGCGGCTGCGAATGCCCTTGGCCTCCCCACTCCCGGGCCCACACAGGGTGGTGGCTGGTCGTCACACCGCAGCGAGGGAATGGTGGGCGGAGTCACCGTGGATCTCTCGGCCGGGCTCGAAGTGCGGGGGCCGGGCGGGGTGCTGCGCGCCGACGATGCCGCAACGGTGGCCACACCCCTTGCCGGTGACTGGGTGCAGGTGGTTGCCCCCGGCGAGTCGGTAGCGCGTGCGGTGGTGGCGGGCGATGTCGTGCGTGAGCGCAGGGCCCGGGCAGCGCTGCCCTCCGATGCGGCGGCGGCCCTCGCCTACGCGGAGTCGCGCATTGCCGCGGCGGCCAGCGCCGCGCGATAGGCGGCGTTCCGGGGCGCCGCCCCCAGCGTGGCCACCACATCAGCCGCGCGGGCCGGACTCATCCCGGCTTCGATCATCGGCATGAGCGCATTGGCAAGGGCGGCCTCATCAAGCGGCGGCGGCGCGGACGGCGGCGCGATGACCACAGCCACCTCGCCACGCAGCGGCTCGGTGATGCGCTCGGCCAGCTCCGACGCCGTTCCGCGGATGATCTCCTCGTGCATCTTTGTCAGCTCACGGCATACCGCCACCTGGCGGTTGGGATCGTGATCGGCCAGCGCACGCATGAGCGCCGCCACCCGCTTGGGCCCCTCAAACACCACCACCGGCTCACCCCAGGTATCGATGCGGGCGATGAATGCGGCCAACTCACCCGCCTTGCGCGGGGCGAAGCCGGCAAACGCGTAGCCCGTGCCCGTCGAAAGGCCCGACGCCACCAGCGCGGTCTCCACCGCACCAGCACCCGGAATGACCGTGACCGGGATGTCGGCCTGCACTGCGGCGGTAACCACGCGCGCGCCGGGGTCGCTCACACCGGGCATGCCGGCGTCGCTCACCAGCACCACAGTGGCGCCCTCATTCATGCGCCGCACCAGGTCGGCAGCGCGCGAGGCCTCGTTGTGCTCGTGCGTCGGAACCATTGGGGCGTCTGAACCGGCGTGGCGCAGCAGCACGGCGGTGCGTCGGGTGTCCTCGCAAGCCACCACATCGGCGTCGCGCAGTGCGGCGGCGGCGCGGGGCGACAGATCGTCGAGCGTGCCAATGGGTGTGGCCACCACCACGAGTGATCCGCTCATATGGCGTCCGCCGCCAGAATTCCCGCGCCAACCATGCCTGCCTCAGGACCAAAGGTGGCCCGCACGACCTCGGCACGGCGTGTGGGCGGCAGCGCCCGCGAGAGGTACTCCTCACGGGCTGGCCCCAGAATCAGCTCACCGGCATCCGACACGCCGCCGCCGATCACGACCACGTCGGGGTCGAATGCGTTGCAGAGCGACGCCACGCCCACGCCCAGCCAGCGGCCGGCCCCGGCGAACACATGAAGAGCGTCGGAGTCGCCATCCCGGGCCAGCGCGAGACCGGAGTGGGAATCGAGCTCGCCAACTACCTGCAGGGCACCCAGGGCGGTGTCGGGGTTGGCCACAGCGAAGGCCCGTAGATCGCGCGTAATCGCGGTGCCGCTGCACATGGTCTCCATGCAGCCGTGGCCCGGACAGTCGCCCTGGCACGGAGGACCATCCCCGTTGACGCAGATGTGCCCAAGTTCTGCGCCATGTCCGCGACCGCCACGAAACACCTGGCCCCCGATGACGATGCCGCCGCCCACGCCGGTGCCGAGCGTGAGCAATAGGGCCGTCTGCATACCCCGGGCGGCCCCCATGCGGTGTTCGGCAAGAAGCGCCAGGTTGGCATCGTTGTCGAGCACAACGGGCAGGCCCGTGCGTATCTCGAGGGGCCCTGCGGCATCGAAGTCACTCATTCCCGTGTGCACGGAGTGGGCAACGCGGCCTGTGACGGCGTCGATCGTGGCGGGCAACCCCACGCCGATTGCGGTGATCGGCGCGGTTGAGTCGGACCCCAGATCGGCACACAGGGCGGCAATCGCGTCCACGATCTCGATTCCACCGTGGGGAGTGGGAATGACCACCGATCGCTCCACGCAGAAGTCGGTCCCGAGGCGCCCGGCCGCGATCTTGGTGCCACCCACGTCAATGCCGATGACGGCCATTCATACCCTCCGGGAACCGGGAACGCTGGCGGCGAAGGTACCATCGCAGGCCGATGCCGCCCCACACCAAGCCATACCGCCGCTTCAAGGCGCGAGGCGCTGGCAAATCCTCAGAGGGGCTTGACGGCCTGAAGTCCCTCACTGAGGGTGCTGCCGCAGCTGAGCGCCCCGACCCCGTTCCGCTGTCCGATCCGCCAAAGCCGCCACGCAAGTGGTGGTCATTTCGCGGAATGGGCGTGTGGGGCTGGACCTGGCGTGTGGGCGTGGTGGTGGTGCTCGGGCTCGTGGCGTGGGGGGTCTTCGGATTTCTGGCGATTCGCGGCGCCGTCGATCAGGCGAACAACCGCATCACCGCAAGCGCGAGGCAGGCCCTCACGCCCGGGGCGGCCATGCTGTCGAGCCCGCAGAACACGCTCATCATCGGATCAGATGCACGTCCGGGCGAGACCCGCAGCCGGGCAGACACGATCATGCTCATGCGCACCGACCCGGGCGCGGGCACGGTGAAGTGGCTCTCCATCCCCCGCGACTTCCGCGTGAGCCTTCCGGGACAGGGTGCCGACAAGATCAACGCCGCGTACTACCTCGCAGGGCAGAAGGGCATCATCACGGCGGTCCGCGACCTCACAGGCCTGCCCATTCACCACATCGTCACCATCAACTTCAACGGCGTGAAGAACATGGTGGACGACATCGGGGGAATTACGGTGAACAACCCCACGGCGCTTCGCAACTGCAAGTACCCGGGGGGCACCACCGTGAGCTTTCCCGCGGGGCAGATCGACCTGAACGGCGACGAGGCCCTCAAGTTCGTACGCGTGCGCAAGTGTGACGACGACTTTCACCGGGCCGCCCGCCAGCAGGCATTCGTGACCGGCGTGAAGGGCAAGATGGCGTCGCTCACCACCATCCCCTTCTCCCCTTGGAATGGGGCCGGGGTCATCCGGGCGATCGGCACCGATATGGGCACGACCGACCTGATGAAGCTCGGTTGGCTTCAGTGGCGGCTTACGTCAACCCCGGCAGACCGCGTGGTGCTGGCGGGTATCCCCCGCTACGTCAACGGCATCTCGTACGTGGTGGGCGAACCGAATACGGATGAACAGCAGATCGCCAACTTCGTACGGCGTTAGCGGTACCTCATCCGGTGCCGGTGGCTTCGCCGCCGGTTCGGCGCCTTGCGGGGCAGCCATGGTCGCCTGCCCCGGGCGACCTGGTGATGAGGTCCGGATACTCGATGGTGATGATGGAGGGGCACGTGCCCGGGCCCGCGCGGCGGCGTACCCCTCCCATTCATTCCCCGGCGAGGGCCACGCGAGATATGAAGATCACCTCCGTTGGCGGCAGCGGCATCCCGGCGACGGATCGTCAACCCGATCCACGACGGGCGATGGTCGATTGCGCGTGACCCGTTGGCGACCATGCACCCGGAGTGGTACTCGCCCCGGGGGCCCCGGTGGGGCCGGCGTCGCAAGACCGAAACGCCGCAACGATCGCGAAGGGACGCGCCCCTTCGGCACGAAGAGATGGGGACGGGCTCAGGCAGGCAGTGCCACGCCGCAGGCACGTCGCGCGCGCTCGCCGAGCACCCGTACCTCGTGCTCGCCGAGGGCCCCGCTCCTCACCGCCTGCGCCGCTGCCGACCAGGCCAGCCATGCCTCCGCTGCCTCGAAGTCCATCGTTTTTGCGTCGCGCAGGTGCGAAATCAGCGCGTCCATCGCCTCAAGTGCATCGTCACGGATGTCGTCCATGCTCTGTTCCTTGCGTCGTGGGATGAGCCGTCACCACGGTACGGAGCAACGTCTGAGCGCAGGTTGAACTGGCGATACAGGTCGCCCCGGGAGGGGCCCTGTTACAGCGGTGACGACGCCCGGGGCCTTCGGGGCGCCGGAGCCCTCAGGCCTTGTCGAGCCCGACGGTCTTGCCGCTGCTCTTTGGCGCGGAGTCGCCACCCGACGATGCCGGTGCCGCCGCGGAATCGCTCCCCGACTTCTTCTCGCCACCGGATGAGTCGCCGGCGCTGCCACCGCCCACGGGACGCGTCTTGGTGCCGTAGTCGGTGTTGTGAAAGCCCGATCCCTTGAAGTGGATCGCAGGGGCATGGAGCACGCGCTCGGCCTTCGCGCCGCACTCCTCGCACTTCTTCAGCGGCGTGTCGGACATGCTTTGGAACACCTCGAAACGGTGTCCCTTCACGCAACTGTAGTCGTAGACCGGCACGGACTCTCCTGATGGGCGGTAAGCGCCGCCGAGTATAGACCCGACGCTGCGTATTGGCACTCGAACTCCCCGTGTGCCAACCCCGGGGCGTTCTCAGGGGGCGCTGCTACCCTCGATTACCATGTGGACGCCGACGGGGAGACCCGTGACGAACCGCGAAAAGGGTCTCTCGTGACCAGTGCGCACGATCCCATGACCCATCGCAGCGACGACTCGACACCGATGACCAGGTCACGGACGATTCGCGGCGTGGTTCTGGCCGAAGCGGCCGTGCTGGCTGGAGCCGTCGCAATTGCCCGGCGCCACCCCCGTGCCGCGCTCGCCGCCATCGTGGCGGGGTCGATGGCGGGCTGGGCGACATTCCGGCCGGGATCCCTGATCTACGGCCCGGTGCCATCTCACGGCCCTTCCGATGCCCCGTTCGCCGCGCTCACATTTGACGACGGGCCTGGGCCATCCACCCCTGCGATCCTCGATGCGCTGCGCGGTGAGGGAGTGCACGCGACCTTCTTCATCCTCGGACGCCAGGCGGCCCGCCACCCCGAGATGGTGCGACGCATCCACGACGAGGGGCATCAGATCGGCAGCCATGGTTACGACCACGGCATCCTCGTGTGGCGCGGCCCGCGCTACGTGCGACGGCAGATCAACCGCACGGCCGATGCCATCACCGCGGCGGCAGGCCCCGATGCGCTCTCCCCCATGTTCCGCGCACCCCACGGCTTCCGTGGGCCAACCACCTGGGCCGCCGTCAGGTCGGCCGGGTACCGCCTCATGGGATGGAGCAAGGGCGTGTTCGACTCCGCCAACCCCGGCGCCGACGTCGTTGTGCAGCGGTCCGCCGCAGCACTTGCGCCCGGATGCATTCTGTTGCTGCATGACGCCGATGGCTGGGCGCCCGATGCCCCCCGCGACGACACCGCGGCCGCCATCCCCGGCATCTGCGCGGCAGCCCGCAATCAGGGTCTGGAACTGGTGACGCTCGACGAGATGGGCGTCTGACGTGAGCACCGACGCCCCCTCACCGGGGCGACGCCACATGCCCAAGTGGGGCTGGCACGCAATCCGACTCACGGCAATCGTCGTCGTGGTGCTGCTGGTGCTCTGGCGCGTCGACTGGTCAGCCATCCTCTCGGCCTTCCGGCTGGACAACATCTGGCTGCTGGTCGTCGCGGTACTCGCCAACTTCGCGTCGGTACTCCTGAAGGGGCTGGCCTGGAAGGGTGTGGTCGACGGCCTGCCGAGCCTCAAGCGGAAGACGCGCTACTTCGACCTGCTGAGTCCGCTCATGGTGGGATTCCTCTTCAACACCATCCTGGCCGCACGCGTGGGCGAGATCGCCAAGGTGCTGCTGGCCAAACGCCGGCTCAACCGGAGGGGTGAGGATCTCTCCACCACGGTGCTGCTCGGCACCGTGGTGGTGGAGAACATCATCACCACGGTCGCATGGGTGTTTCTTGTCGTCCTCATCGGCCTCTTCCTGCCGCTGCCCTCGTATGCATGGGTCATCACCGCAGTGCTCGGCGTCATCTGTCTGGTGGTGCTGGTGGTCGCCATGCTCCAGCGCCCCGGCACTCAGGTGCCGGACTGGCTTTCAACCGGAAACCTCTGGCACCGGGCCATGCGCGCGCTTCGCCGCCTGTGGGCTGCAGTGCAGGAGAGCCACGTCGGCCTTCGCGACCCCCACCGCATGGCATCGGTCGCCATCCCCAGCTTCGGTACCTGGCTCGCCCAGTGGGCTGGTATCTACGCCACCCTCGGCGCCTTCGGCCTTGGGTATGTGGGCTGGGGCGGCGCTGGCCTGCTGCTGGTTACCATCACCCTTGCCCAGTCATTTCCGATCCTCCCCGGAAATCTGGTGGTGTTTCAGGCTGCGGCCGTTGTACCCCTTACCGCGTCATACGGGGTCAGTGCCGCGGATGCACTGGCGTTCTCCATCGTCCTTCAGGCCACCGAGATGGCCGTGGGCGTGGCCGTGGGCTTTATCTTCCTGCTTATCGAGGGCGTGGGCTTCAAGCAACTGCGCGCCGAAGCCGAGCGGGAGGAGCATGACCTCGAGGACCCGGTGGCGCCCCAGGGGGAGACTCCCGGCGGCGCGTAGCCCGGCTGCGGGGCCCCGGCGCGCCCGGCGGGGGCGCAATTCGCCAGCGCACCGGGGCCATGCCACATGGTTCCATCACACCCCGCGCCTGTGGTTACGCCGGTGATGCACTGGGCCACCGGCACCCACGCCAGGCGCCCAATGGAACAGCTCACTCCTAGCCGAAGCGGCCGGTGACGTACGCCTCGGTACGGGAGTGCTTGGGATTACCGAACACGTCGCGTGTCAGCCCCGTCTCGATAAGGCGACCGGGCTCGCCCTCATTCTCGATGGTGATGAACCCTGTGTAGTCCGACACACGGGCGGCCTGCTGCATGTTGTGGGTCACGATGATGACCGTCACGCGGTCCTTGAGCTCGCGGATGAGATCCTCGATACGCAGTGTTGACTGCGGGTCGAGCGCGGAGCACGGCTCGTCCATAAGCAGCACGTCGGGCTCCACGGCGAGGGCCCGCGCAATGCACAGACGCTGCTGCTGGCCGCCCGACAGGCCACCGGCAGGGGCGGTGAGGCGGTTCTTGACCTCGTCCCACAGGCCGGCGCCACGGAGCGTGCGCTCCACAACATCGTCCCGCTCGGCCTTGCCACCCTTCACCCGGTTGAACTTCGGGCCCGCCCAGATGTTGTCGGCGATCGACTTGGTGGGAAATGGGTTGGGGCGCTGGAACACCATGCCCACCGCGCGGCGCACGGCCACCGGGTCGGCGTCCTTGCCGTACACGTCCTGGTCGTGCAGCAGCACGGTGCCCTCGGCCCGGGCACCGGGCACCAGTTCGTGCATGCGGTTGAGCGAGCGCAAGAGGGTCGACTTTCCGCAGCCGGATGGCCCGATGAGGGCCGTTACCGTGTTCGCCGGAAATGCGAGCGAGATGTCCTCAACGGCCTTATGCGACCCGAAGTAGCACGACAGGTCGAGGGTGCGCATGGGGTGCACCAGCGATGAATCATTGGGGTCGGCGAGGGCGCTGGTGGCCGGAGCCTCCGACGCCAGGGTCGCATTGCCCACAGGCGCGGACGACTGCGCGTGAGCCGCCGGTGCCTCAAGCTGCGGATCGGCCACTGCCTCGTCGCCGCCGCTGCTGTGTGCGTCCGTCATCGTACCTCCAGCGTTCGTGAGCGGCGGGATATCAACGCTCCGCCAATGTTCAGGATGAAGATAATTGCGACAAGAACCAAGGCTGCACCCCATGCAAGTTGCAGCGATGCCGGCGTGGCCACCTGAATGGTTCGCTGATAGATGAGTTGGGGGATCGCGGCGATAGGTGCGTTGAGATCGGTCGAGAAGAACTGGTTACCGAGCGAGGTGAAGAGGAGCGGGGCGGTCTCACCGGATGCGCGCGCCACGCCGAGAAGCACACCGGTGATGATCCCGGGAAGGGCTGCTGGGATCACAATGGAGAGGGTCGTACGCCACTTCGGCGCGCCCAGTGCCATGGCAGCCTCTTTCTGGGCCTGCGGCACCAGTTGCAGCACCTCGTCCGATGCCCGCACCACCACCGGGAACATGATGATGGCGAGCGCGATGCCGCCCGCCCAGGCCGAGAAGTGCCCCACCACGATCACCACGCCCAGATACACAATGAGGCCCACCACGATCGACGGCACCCCCAACAGGATGTCCACCACAAAGCCCACGGCGGAGCCGATCTTTCCGCTGATTTTGCCCGGGCGGGCGACATCGCGGATGAAGAGCGCGGTGAGAATCCCCAAGGGCGCGGCAAGGAGCGTGGCAATACCCATAAGGATGAGCGTGCCCACGAGCGCGTTCGAGATTCCGCCCGCGTAACTCGACGGGTCGGTGGGCGGCAGTTCGGTGAAGAACGATCCGGAGATAGCAGGCAGCCCCACGCGGATCATCTCCCAGATCACCAGGATGAGCGGCACCATGCCAAAGGCCAGGCTGGCCCACACGACCCCCTCACCAAGCCTCGACCGCACGCGTCGCGATCTCGACAGCGAGGCAGATCCAGTGATGGCGGCTGGCTCTCGGGGTGCCGGGGGCGGCGGCGGGCCATCTGGCAACGCGGACGGCGATACCTGCACGGCCTTGGGCGCGCGGCGGGGAAACAGGCCGGCGATACCAGTGACCGCTCGCGACACCAGGCCGTCCTTGCGGGCGGCTCCGCCCTGGGAGCGGCGCACCACCATGCGCGCCACAGCATTGATTCCAAAGGCGAGCACAAACAGCACCACAGCGAGGGCGGTGAGTGCCGACATCTGAAGCCCCGACGCCTCGCCGGTCTGCAGGGCGATGATCGACGCAAGGGTCGATCCAGGCCCCACGAGGGACGTGAATATTCCGGGGCTATTCCCCAGCAGCAGTGCAATGGCGATGGTCTCGCCCACCGCCCGGCCAAGCCCGAGTGCCGACGCGCCCACGATGCCCGACCGTGCCCACGGCAGCATGGAGTGGCGCACCATCTCCCAGCGGGTGGCGCCCAGCGCATAGGCGGCTTCCTGCTGGTCGCGGGGCACCGTAATAAGCACCTCGCGGATGATGGCCGTGATGATTGGCAGCACCATGATTGCCAGCACAAGCGCAGAGATGAGGTACGAGCCCGACGTGATGGGACCCTCAAACGGGTACCACCCAAAGATACTGAGCCCGCCGAAGGTGGTCGAGAGCCATTCAAGGCCAGGCTTGAGGAATGGCACCAGCACGGTGAGGCCCCAGAGACCAAAGATGACCGACGGCACCGCCGCAAGCAGGTTGATCATGCCCCCGATCGGGCCGCGCAGCTTCTTGGGCAGCAGCACAACCGTGGCGAGCGCGATGCCAATTGCCGCAGGCACCGCGATGATGAGTGCCAGGATCGACGTCATCAGGGTGCCGTAGATGAACGGCAGCGCCCCGAAGATGGGAGCCCCGCTCACCGGCGTGGGCACCCACTGATCGCCCGTCAGGAACCCCCACACCCCGAAGGTGGACCACACATCGCCGGTCTGGGCGACGGTGTTCCATATGAGGTAGCCCACGAAGGCCACCGCAATAGCGGCAGCCCCGACCGCAAGCCCCGTATAGGTACGGTCGGCCGCGACGCTGGACCCGGTACGCCGAAGCGGTGATGGGAACTGTCGGGCGAGTGCCTCGTCGGGAGGCGGCGGCGGAGGCGGTGGCGTCATGTCCCCGGGTTCGATGGTGTGTGGTGGACCGCCAGCAATGGTGCCCGACGTGGTGTGAACTTGGTGTGAAACGCATGGGGGCACCGGCAGCGTGTGCAACCGGTGCCCCCGTGGACAGCAGGGATCAACTCAGAGAGTCGATTAGCCCAGGTTCGCCAGCGCCTTGTTGGCACCGGTGCGCAGCTGACCCGAGAGCGGCACGAAGCCGAGGCTCTCCAGCTTGCCCTGGGCGGTCTTGCCGAGGAAGTACGACAGGGCCCCAGAGACGGCACCGTTGTTCGGCATGCCGGCACGCACCAAGACGAACGTGGTGGTGGTGATGGGGTACGCGCCCGAGTTCGGCGACGCGGTGAGATCGACCTTGAGGTCGCCAGCCTTGATCTTGGCGTTCTGCCCAACCGTGGGCGTACCGCCGAGCTGAATCGTCTTGGTCGACGGCAGCACGTACTGCATCACGCGGCCCTTGCCCTTGACGATGCGGTTCTGACCCACAGCGACGACGTTGGTCTGCAGGCCGGCACGAATGGCGTCGCCCAGGTCGACGTAGCCGATGGCGTTGTCGTTGCTGTTGACGCAGTTCGCGACACCGGCGTTACCGGATGCCGACTGCAGGGCGGGAGCCGTCCAGGCCGGGGTCTGGTTCTGGCCACCCGAGCTCACCTTCGTCTTGAAGGAGGCACTCACCTTGGACAGGTAGTTGCTGAAGTTGCCCGAGGTGCCCGAGGCGTCACTGCGTACGCACACCGTGATGGGCGACGCAGGGAACTTGATGCCCTTGTTGGTCTTGGTGATCTTGGCGTCGTTCCAGGTGGTGATTGCACCCGAGAAGATGTCGCCCAGGGTCGAGCCGTCAAGCTTCACCTTGTTGCCCGTGACACCCGCGACGTGCACGGGAAGGGAGATGGCGCCGTAGAGCGTGGGGATGTAGGTGACCTTGTCACCATTGAACGTGGCCACCTGTGCGTCGGACATCTGCACGTCTGAGCCGGCGAAGTCGACGGTCTTGGCGGCGAGAGCCTTGATGCCTGAGCCGGACCCGACGCCCGTGTACGAGCAGGCGCCCGAGTCGGAGCACCAGGTCTGGTAGGCGATGGCCGGGAAGGTTGCGCCGGAGCCGGTTGCGGCACCGAAGGCGCTTGCCGAGCCGGCGAGCGACAGGCCCGCGGCGGACAGCAGCGCGACGTTACGGAGAGTGCGGTTCACGTTTAAAATATCTCCTGAGATGAGTGCTGGGGAAATTCCCTCCCGGGTGCGCCCCGCGAGTCGTTCGCAGTGTCTCCCCACTCCTGTGAACGACTTGTGACCTGTTACAGCCATGCTGTGAACATGTTGTGAAACCGCTTCGCGCCTTGGTTTTCACGTATTCACGGCCTGTTCACGAGTCGGTCACGATTCAGCGCTGACACAGACGTAACGTCGTCGTCATATGAGCACTGTTCCCGATCCAACCCGTCGCACCGTCCTTGTGGTGGAGGATGACGAGTCAACCGCGCAGGCCGTGGCGTGGCACTTGGCCAAGGCCGGATACGCCACCAGCGTGGCCCGCGACGGACTCGCCGCCCTCACCACGCTCAAGGCCTGGCAGCCCGATGCTGTGGTGCTCGATCTCATGTTGCCGCACGTGGACGGGTGGTCAATCATCCGCGACGTGCGACGCTGGGCTCCCAACCTGCCCATCATCGTGATGACCGCGCGCCCCGACGAGGGGGAGCGCCTTGAGGCACTGACGCTTGGGGCCGACGATCTGCTGCGAAAGCCGTTTTCGGCCCGCGAGTTGGTCACGCGGCTCGATACCGCCCTGCGGCGTGCCGAGGTGCTGGGCGAAGGCGATCCATCTGAGGTATCGATGGGCGACCTCGAGATCGACCGCGACCGCCTGCAGGTGCGGGTGGCCGACGAGGTGGCACCGCTCACGCCGCTCGAGACCAAACTGCTGTGGATCCTCGCCGAGGAGAAGGGCCGCTCGCTGTCACGCGACGAGATCTTTGAGCGTGTGTGGGGCGGCGAACGCCCACATGGCGACCGATCGGTGGACGTTCTGGTGCGCCGGCTGCGCCGCAAGGTTGACGAAACCGGCGGGCGCTACACCTACGTGCAGACCGAGCACCGGGTCGGGTACCGCCTTGAAGCCATCGCCAAGGCATTCCCCGTGGGGCGCCGGCGGGTCTAGGCGTCGAGCCGCGGTACCCGCTGCACCGCCAGCACCGACACGTCATCGCGCAGATTGCCCTCGTCGTAGCGTCGCGCGCGCTCGGTGAGGTATGCGATGCGCTCCTCAAGCGGCAGGTGCGCCGAGGCAGCCAATGTCTGTATGACTCGCGCCGACCCGAACATGACGTCGCCCTGCCGCGCCTCCACCAGCCCATCGGTGTAGATGATCAGGGTGCCGCCCTCGGGAATGGTGACCTCGGTCACCGGCCATGACGGCGGGTCGAGCAGGCCCAGAATGGGGCCCCGCTCCTCCACCTCGATGAGCGCGCCGGTGTCGCCGGACATCACGATGGGTCTGGGGTGTCCGGCAAGTGCGATCTCGGCGCGGCCGTCGGGGTGCACGTGGCAGTGGCACATCGTGGAGAAGATTCCCTGTTCGCGTTCGCCCGGGCCAACCACAAGGCCATTCAGCACACCCAGCACGCGCTGTGGGTCGGGATCCACCTCAACCAGCGCACGCCACCCGAATCGCATGCGTGCTGCCCGTGCGGCGGGCTCGGCACCGTGCCCGGCGACATCGCCCACCACCACCACGAGACTTCCGTCAGGCAGCACGCGGGCGTCGTAGAAGTCGCCCCCGATGGCAAGCCCCGGGCTCATGGGCAGGTAGCGGGCCGCCAGACGCAGGCCGGGAACGGCGGGCAGGTTCTCGGGAAGCAGACCCTTCTCCACCGTGCGCCACAGACGCCGCTCGGCGCGCGCCGCCTCCGTACGGCGGGCGCTGGACTCAGCGGCGTCACGCTGCACCACCACCTGCCCCTGCATCTCGTTGAACGACTCCACCAGTTGGTCAACCTCACGCGCAGCGTGCTCCGGCAGCGGCACCTTCTCGCCCGTGCGGCCCGCCCCCACGCGCCGCACTCCCTGCAGCAGCGATCCAAGCGGGGCCCCCACCCGGCGCCACAGCAGCCGCGTGGCGCCCAGAACGGTGAGCACGGCGATGACGGATCCGAGGAGGAGCGCGAGAATGGTGAGTGTGCGTCGGCGGTCGGCACGGCGAAGCGCAGTCTCGCGCTCGCGCTCCACGAGCCCCCGCAGTTCGGCCTGCTCCGCTCGCAGCGCGTCAAGGCGGGCCTTGTCGATGCCCTGATTGATGCGATCCACCGCGCCCTGGATGTTGCCCTGCTTGCGCAGATCAATGAGGGTCGCGGCCTCCGAGAACCACAGTGTGGCGGCGCGGTCGATCGAGGCCACCGACTGCTCAAGTTTGGGGCTGCCGGTCACGAGCCCCTGCAGCCGCGCGATGCTGCGCGGGTACGAGGCCTCGGCCTTTACGTACGGCACCAGATAGTTGGGTCGGCCGGTCAGTGTGTACCCGCTCACGCCGGTCTCAGCATTCAGCAGGTCGGCGAGGATGGATTCGGCTGTCGTGGCCCGCGTGACGGCCGCCTGCTGATCGTCGCGGTACGACGCCGTGGACGCATACACGCCGATGATGGCCAGGGCGCTGAGCACGCCCAGCACCAGACCCACGCCCACCACCACGCGTGTGAGCAGCCCACGCAGCGACGGGGTGCCCCGACCGCGGAGCACCGACCAGAGGTCGCGCCTGTCCGGATCCCTCATGGAGTAGCCGCCGCCCCGAAGGGACTCAGGCGGCGTCCGACGGAGGGCCGTCTGCCACGAGTCGCTGGATTTCGTCGAAGGTGTCGGGTCGGGTAAGGATGACCAGGGTGTCGTTGGCCCTGATGGGTTCGTCCGGATGCGGCATCGGAAGTGCCCCCTCCGTGCGCAGGATGGCCACGATCGTGCCGCCGGTGGTCCGGCGTATGCGACAGGTCTGCACGGTACGGCCCACGAGCGGGCTGTCGGCTGGGATATCCACCCATTCGAGTGCCAGGTCGTTGAGCGCCACGTCAAGGTGCTCGGCGAGCTCCGGGCGGTACACCACGCCCCCGAGAATGGACCCCAGCTGGCGGGCCTCGTCGTCGGTGAGCACGAGGACGTCCTCGGCGTCCTCGTCTGGGTCGCTGCGGTGGTACACCTCGCGCCGCCCGTCGGTGTGCACGATGGCGCACACGTCCTCGCCGCGGGTGGTGTGCATGGTGAATTTCTTGCCGACGCCGGGGAGGCGTGTCTCTCGGACCTCGATCACGAACGTCCCTCCTCGTGGACGACCACCGCTGCGCTGGGTTTCCTGGATCCGAACAACGCGCGTCCGATCGTTCGGGATTCTCTCATCAGTAGCACTCCGACGAGGGCTGTGACCAGCACGAGCACGCCGGCGAATGACGTAATGCGCTGTCGAAAGCCGGGATCGAGCGCCACGCCGAGGGCTGCGATCTGGGCAAGGATCAGCGAGAACTCACCGCGGGCGATGAGGCTCGACCCCACCGTGAACGACTGCCGGCGCGAAAATCCGCTGCTCCGGCCGGCGATCCAGCCGGCGACAAGCTTGCCGCCCACCGCCACCACGGCGCCAATGAGGATCCACTGCCAGATCTCCCCGGCCGACCCCAGGTCGATCTGCAGGCCAAATGAGAAGAAGAAGATGGATGCCGCAAAGTCGCGCAGGCCGTACAGGTGCCGCTCAATGCGGTCGCGCGCCTCGGTCTCGGACAGCAGGATTCCCGCCAGCAGTGCCCCGATGGCGGCCGACAGGCCTGCCCACTCCGCCAGCGCGGCTGCACCAACCAGCAGTGCAAGGGCAACGAGCACCAGTCGCTCGCGCTCCAGGTACGGACTGAAGCGATTGATGTACTTGGGCAGATAGCGACTGGCCACCAGGAATGCGGCGACGAACGCCACCACGATCACGGTACGCGCCGTGATCATGCCCCCACTCACCGTCTGCCCCACCGCCAGTGCGGATGCGATGGCCAGGAACACCGCGACGGCCATATCTTCAAATACGAGGATGCCCAGCACCAGATCGGTCTCGTCGTCGGCCAGCCGACGGAAGTCGAACAGGGCCTGGATGATGATGCCGCTGCTCGACACATAGATGATGCCGGCCACGATGAGGGCCTCGGCACTCACCCCGAACAGGGCCACGCCCACCGCAAACCCCAGGCCGCCATTGACCACCAGGTCGATCACCCCACCCCGCAGCACCAGATTGCGTGCCTGAACCAGGCGCTCAAGGCTGAACTCGAGCCCCAGGTAGAACAGCAGCAGGATGATCCCGAGCTCGCTGATGAGGTACAGCGGCTCACCTTGAAGAAGGGCCGAGGGGAATGGCTCGTAGGGCCCCAGCAGGATGCCCGCGATGATGAACAGCGGGATGGCCGAGAACCTGAGGCGCTCGCCGATGATGGCGGCGGCGGCGACCGCGATCAGAATGATCGCGAGTTGCCCGAGAAGGCTCATCCGCCCCCGGCCAGCGCACTGCCCACGAGCTCGGAGATGTGGCCCACGTGCTCGCGCCGCATGCGATCGGTGAGCCCGGTGGTGATGTCACGGGCGATTGTGGGGCCGCGGTACACCATGCCGGTCCACACCTCCACCAGCGATGCGCCGCTGGCAAGGCGGTCCCACGCCTGATCGGCATCCATGATGCCGCCCACGCCGATAATCAGCAGATCCCCACTGGCACGGCGAGCAGCGATGCGGGTGGCCTCATCAGCACGGGCACGAAGCGGTGGGCCGGACATGCCGCCCTGCTGTGCCGCCGCCGGGTCGGCAGGGTTTGTAAGCCCCTCGCGCGAGATGGTGGTGTTGGTGAGCACCACGCCGGCCAGCCCCAGCTCTCCGGCGAGGTCGACGGCGTCCTCGATCTGCGCATCCGGCAGGTCGGGAGCCAGCTTGACAAGAAAGGGCATGGGGGCGCGGCCGTCACGGGCGCGCATTGAGGCGTCCTCATCGCGGAGGGCACCGAGGATCGCCGTGAGGTGATCGCGGTCCTGCAACTCACGAAGCCCCGGGGTATTGGGCGACGACACGTTGACAACCACAAGATCAGCCACGCCACGAAGCAGGCGGTACGAGGCCACATGATCGGCCGGGGCGTCGTCGAGCGGCGTCACCTTCGACTTGCCGATGTTGATGGCAATTGGGATCCCGGCGCCGGACCCCGCGCGCGCTGCAGCAATGCGCCGTGCCGTGACCGCCGCACCATCGTTGTTGAAGCCCATGCGATTGACGATGGCCTCGTCATCCACCAGGCGAAACAGCCGGGGGCGGGGGTTCCCCGGCTGCGCGCGGGCGGTCACCGTGCCGATCTCGGCGAATCCAAACCCCAGGCGCCCCCACGCGCGCACCGCCCGGCCGTACTTGTCGTAGCCGGCCGCAAGCCCCACCGGGCCGGCGAAGTCGAGGCCCATCAGCCGCTGGTGCACCGACGCGTCGCGCGTGGCCATGTACCCCTTGGCCGGTACGAGCAACGGGCTCCCCACCTGCAATGCACGCAGCGCGGCCTCATGAGCGCGTTCGGGATCCATGCGAAATGCCGTGCGCCGGATGATCGATGGCATTCCCATCAGCCAGCCGCCAGCCGGTCGCACACTCCGGCAAGCGCAAGGTCCATCTCGGTGATTCCCCCCTCGGAGTGGGTGACCAGCCTGATGGTGACTGTGGTCCACCGGATGTCGATGTCGGGGTGGTGGTCGGCGGCCTCGGCGGCATCGGCCACGGCGTCCACAAACCGGATGCCGGAGAGAAACCCCTCATCGAACGTGAAGGCCTTCACCAACATGCCCTCGGCAACGCCCCAGCCAGGGAGCGCGGCAAGCGCGGCATGCAGTTGATCGTCTCCCAGTGGCGGCATTGGCGACACCCTAGCGAGCGCCCGGGCTGCGACACTCCGCGTGTGAGCGACGCTCCCACCACGCACCCCAACCGCATGAAGCGCGTGGAGCGGGGCGCCGGCTGGCTGGCCCGCCGGATCGCGGGGCCGGGAACCGGCAGGCCCGCCCCCTTAAGCGCCGTCCGCATGGCCCTTGCCGTTGCCCTGCCCTTGCTCCTCGGGCTGGCGGGTGGTCGCCTGGACCTGGGGAGCGTGGGTGCGATCGCGGCGCTCTTCACGGCCATCGTGGAACCCGGTGGCGGGTACCGGCGCCACGCGCAGGTGTACGCCGTGGTCACCGCGCTCAACATCGTGGTGGTGGTGCTGGCAGTGCAGGTGGCCCACGCAGCACTGGCGGCGGCCGTCGTGATGCTGGCGCTCGGCGTGCTGGCCGGGCTCGCATCGGCGTGGGGGGAGGTACCCACCATGGCCGCCCCCGCGCCGCTCGGCCTGTTCATCCTCGCTCAGGGCCTGCACCCCACTCCACGGCTGGCAGATGCCGTGCTGGCAGTGCTCATCGGAAGCGGATGGGTGGTGGTGCTGTCGGTACTGCCGTGGCCCATCGCGCCATTCGCCCCGGCCGAGTTGGCAGTGAGCGATGCATGGCTGTCGGTGGCCGCGTTCGCGCGCGATCCCACCAGCACCCGACTCGAGATGCGGGCGATCAACGCGATCGAGGACGGCCGTGAGGTGGTGGCGGTCATCCGCAGCCGCCGCGCGGGCTGGTCGGACCGCTCGCACCGATTATGGGCGGCACTGGTCGCGGCTCAGCGGGTGACGGCGCTGATCTCGGCCGTGGCGGACGACCGGCGAAAGGCGCCGGCCGACCCGTCGACCCGGGCCGCGATGGACCACATGCTCACGCAGGTATCCCTGACGGCGGCCGACATCGCCACGTGCACGATGATTCCCCGTGGCCGGCCCGACCTCACCGCGCTCCACGATGCAGCCGCCACCGTGCACGCGACCGTGCCATCGCCCGATGGCCTCCCCGGTCCGC
>Ga0194063_10000509_pt1 | contig 28093 bp, 23 predicted proteins | sample SepL3720m_MetaG_FD_155459 | JGI IMG/M metagenome (GOLD analysis project Ga0194063, IMG submission 155459) | Anoxic zone freshwater microbial communities from boreal shield lake in IISD Experimental Lakes Area, Ontario, Canada - Sep2016-L373-20m | ecosystem: Environmental > Aquatic > Freshwater...
GCCCGAGGAGCAGATTGATGACTGCCGCCGCGGCGGTGATGATTGCGCCGAATCCGATGTTGGATATGGAGACCCCGAAGATGGTCTGGCGGACTGCTTCGTAGAGGATCAGCATGGCGGCGGCAGAGATCATCGCGCCTTCGAACCCACTGGATAGGAAGGCTACTTTGTCGTGGCCGAAGTGGTGGGTCTCATCCGCTGGCTTGTGGGCGAGGCGCAGGGCCCATGCGGCAAACGCGACGGCTAGGAGGTGGACTACCGACTCCGCGGCATCCGAATAAATGGCGGATGAGCCCGTCATGACTGCTGCGGTGACTTTGGCAGCCAGCAGCACGATCGCTGCGGCCAGCGAAAGATTCATCATCCGTTTTTGATCATGGAAACTTCCCACGCGGCCAGTCTGCACGCCGCGGGCAATCTGGCAATCCCCGCGAATTCACCTAATCTTTTTGTTTCCGTGCTTGTTTTTTATAAAAAATAAGTCACAGCGTCACCTCCGGATGCGACAGTAGGACTGAAGCTTTGGGAATTCGACTTACTATTTGCACATGGATACGCCTCCTTTTTCTGAACTCGGCTTGCCCGATACTTTGCTCGCAGCCATTGAGACCTTGGGCTACGAGCGCCCATCACCGATCCAGGCGATGAGCATCCCGCCCGCCCTGCTGGGCAAAGACCTCGTCGGTCTCTCCGCCACCGGTTCCGGTAAAACGGCGGCATTCACTCTACCAGCCCTCGCGAAGCTCGATGTCAAGCTGGCTTATCCACAGGTGCTTATTCTCTGCCCGACCCGCGAACTCGCGGTCCAAGTCTGTGAAGAAGTCCACCGTTTGGGGGCTAAAATGGCCGGTTTGCACGCGACGCCGGTGTACGGCGGCGCGCCGATCGATCGTCAGCTGCGGGCCTTGCGCTCTGGTGCTCAACTGGTGGTGGGTACGCCTGGCCGCTTGCTGGACCATTTACGCCGCGGCAGCTTTGACGCCTCGCGCATCAAGATGGCGATCCTCGACGAGGCCGACCGGATGCTGGACATGGGCTTCAAGGATGAGATGGACGAGCTATTGGCAGCCCTGCCTGCCGACCGCCAAACACTGTTTTTCTCGGCAACGATGAATCCCGGGGTTTCCCGCCTGATTCAGAAGTTTGGCAACAGCCCAGAGATTGTCGAAATCCAGCAAAAGGCGCGTACCGTGTCGACGGTGGATCAATCTTACTTCGAAGTCCGCCAGCGCTCCAAGGTTGAGGTGTTGTCGCGTATCCTCGACATGAATCCGCCGCGTCTGGGCATTATTTTTTGCAATACCAAGCGTTCGGTCGACGAATGCACAGAGGATCTGGTCAACCGCGGTTACGCGGCGGATCGTCTCCACGGCGATATCACCCAGCAAATGCGCGAGCGCGTATTGAAGCGATTCCGCGAGGGCTCGGTTGAGATTCTGGTCGCCACGGATGTGGCTGCCCGCGGCCTCGACATCGACGAAATCGACATCGTCTTCAACTACGACCTGCCGACGGATCCGGAAGACTACGTTCACCGCATCGGTCGCACCGGCCGTGCTGGTCGCTCGGGCCGCGCCGTGAGCTTTGTGTACGGCCGCGAAATCTACCGGATGCAGTCGATCGAACGCTACACCCGCAGTGTGGTCCGCCGCGAGCGCATCCCGACCGTTGAACAAGTGGAAGGCCGTCGCGCCGATTTGATTTTCGACGATCTCAAGGAGCGTTTGGAAACCGGCAAGTTCGATGCCTACCAGGATAACATCGACCGCCTGCTGGAACAAGGTCACACGCCGACCGACATCGCCGGAGCGCTTGTCACGATGATTCGTGAAGCGAGCGGCCGCGAAGGTTCCGCAATCGACGAAGATCGCGAGCCAGAGCGTCCAGCCCGCCGCGATACGCGCGACGCCCGTCCGCAGCGCGACGATCGTGGGCCGCAATACGACGACCGCGGCCCACGGCCCGAGCGTTTCGAGCGTGGACCACGCATGGAGATTCAACCGACGGAAGCGGGCATGACGCGTCTTTTCCTCTCGCTGGGCAAGACCCACGGCGTGATGGCTAAGGAGATCGTGGGCATGCTCTACCGCGAAGTGGGTTTGCCGGACGGTTGCCTGGGCCGTATTTCATTGTTCCCGAAGCATTCGCTCGTCGATGTGCCTGAGCAATTCGTCGGTCAGGTCATCGATCGCACCCGCAGCTCCCGCCTGCGTGGCCGTCCGTTCCGCATGGATGTAGACCGCGGACCTCGCGATAACGGCTGATCCACCCTGAGTGGATCTTTCACCCACCGACCGTCTTGCCGGATCATTCCGTGAGGCGGTCGGTTTTTTTCATTCGACCACATGACTGCATCTGATCTTTCGGGGAATCCACGGCGCTTCATCGTCTTCACCGTCTTTTACAATGCCCGCGCCTACTACCCGGTGCTGGCGATTCTATTTCTCGATCTGGGGCTGAGCTTGGACCAGTTTGTGATGCTCAATCTGATCTGGGCAGCGACGATTTTGTTATTTGAGGTCCCCTCGGGTGCTCTGGCCGACACGGTGGGGCGGCGAAATTTGCTGGTGACTGCGGCCGGATTGATGGTGTGCGAGATGCTTTGCCTCTTGCTGGCCCCACGCGGAGGGGGAGGCTGGCTACTGGGCGTGTGTGTCTTGAACCGCATCTTATCCGGGCTATCCGAAGCGTGCGCCAGTGGCGCGGATGAGGCGCTGGCCTACGATTCACTGCCGGAAGAGGAACGGGTGGGCGCCTGGGATCAGTTGCTGGCCGCGTCCCTGCGTTGGCGTGCGGTGGGTTTCGTCGTTGCCATGATTCTTGGAGGGATGATGTATGACCCGACGCTGTGGAATCGATTTGCGCCTGACGGGCTTCGGCTCACGCACGCCGTCGCTCACCGGTTGCCGGTGGTGTTGGTGTTAGGCCAAGCATTGGTTTGCTTGTGGGTCGCTCTGCGAATGGTCGAGCCACCCCGAGGGGAGGTAGAGGACACGGGCAATGCCTGCCGCCGTGCCTTCCGGCTTACGCTGGAAACCGCGCGCTGGGTTTTTACCCAGCCCCAAACGCGCGTCATTGTGGTGATCGGGTTGGTGATCGATTCGATTGTCCGGAATTTTGCGACGATCACCAGTAGCTACTACCGGCTGATCCAATTGCCTGAATGGAGTTTCGGCCTCATCGGCGCGACGATCGGTATGATCGGCTGGTTTGTGCCCGGCATTGCCGGAAGGCTCAACCAACGTTATGGCACGCTGGCGAATTTGGGAATCGCCGCCGGGATTGCCATGATCGGTCTTGCCTTGCTAGTGCCCGCTTGGGCCGTTTGGGGGATGCTTCCTGCGATGGGTTTGATGACCACTCTGGGTTACTTGGGATTTACCGTCAGTCGGGCGCTGCACATTTTCGCCGATTCGTCGCATCGTGCCACCGTATTATCGGTCAAAGGAATGGCTTTCAACCTGGGCTTCGGGTTGTTCAGTTTAGGGTTCTCGCGCTTGCTGGCGAGTTTCCCGGCTTCGTCAGGGGATGCGGCGCTGTACAGCGCCCTGCGGTGGCAGGTGCCTGCCTATGCGCTGGGTGTGGTGATGCTTTTCGCGTGGGCCATTCGCCTCAAGAAGCGCGCGGCCTGAAACCGTCACACCGTAGCCTCGCTGGGATCTTCTGCCTCGTCGTCTTGGGTGAACGGCAGTTCCTCCAGACTACGGCAGTAGGCTTTTTCGTCGAACGCGCGGCTATTTCGCAGGACTTGGTCCATTTCTTCGCCCAAACAGAGGGCGATTTGGGATTTGGCCTCATCCGCCTCAAGCCCGAGCTTGAGCAAGCGGGCAAAGGCCTTGGTGACGTAGGGCGTCTGCGGGGATTTGAGCTGCTGTTCGACAGCGGCGATGAGGTCGGGTAAAAGGTCGTCGTTCATGGGGATGGTTCTAGAAATCCGTGGTTCGTGAAAAAGATGCGGAGACTTCCTGCCGAACTCAATGACCAATCCTCACTTGAGAGCGGATCTGGAAGCGTCTTGCGTTTTGTCGTGCATTGGATAGTTTTCAGTCATGCACACCTCGACGCTCACGATTCGTTTGCCGCAAGAACAGCGCGATGCTTTGAAGGAAACTGCAAAGCGGCTTCAAAAGTCTGAATCCGATTTCATTCGCGAACTGTTGGCGCGTGAATTCGAGCAGGTTTCTTTTGCTGAACGAGCGAGTGAGTTTATGGGCTGCATTGAATCAAGTCCGTCGGCATCTAACGAGAAGAACTCGTTTCGTGAAGCGATCAAACGCAACAACTGGCGGGTGAAATGAAGCCGCTGGTTTATGTCGTAGATACCGGTCCCCTGGTTGCATTATTCAATCGCAAGGATCCAGCACACGGTATGGTCCGGTCTGGATGGGGACCTTTGTTCGGGAAATTCGTGACCACCGGTGCGGTCATCACGGAATCTTTTCATATGTTGCAACCGCTTGCGGGTGGTGCTGAGGCATTGACTGGATTTCTGCGAAAGGGCTTGGTCGCGATCGATGAAACGTTTGCCCAAAATCGACTCGACGCAGCGGTCGCGTTGATGGCCCGGTATCGCGATACTCCGATGGACTTTGCCGATGCTACGCTTGTTCTTCTTGCCGAACGACTCGGCACCCCGAATGTCCTCACTTTGGATGAGCGAGGATTCCGGACCTTCCGTTTCTCTGTAAAACGTCACTTTCGGTTGGTCCTGCAAGACCCGTCGCGCGATTCCTCCTAAGCTCGGAGACTCAAGTCTTCTACCAGATCCACCCACGGTTTGTATTCGGGCGGGATCGGGGCTTCGAAATGAAGTCGCTCGCCAGTGACGGGGTGGTCAAAGGTGATTTGCCAGGCGTGGAGCATGAGCCGGCCGGTTTGTTCGGAGGTTTTACTAGGCTTGCCGTAGATCGGGTCGCCGACGAGGGGCGCGCCCTTGTGATGGAGATGGACCCGGATCTGGTGGGTGCGGCCGGTGTGGAGGTGGCAGAGGACCAAGGTAGTGAGGCTGGCGGCGTCGGTGGCCAGGACTTCGTAGTCGGTGATGGCCGTTTTGCCGCCGGGTGGATTGACCACTGCCATCTTTTGGCGGTTCACCGGGTGGCGGCCGATGTGGGTGAAGATCGTGTCTTTATCGGGCTTGGGGATGCCTTGGCTAACCGCCAGATAGATTTTCTCCATCGTCCGTCCGGCGAATTGGCCGACGAGCGATTGGTGGGCGACATCAGACTTGGCGACGATGATGCAGCCGGAGGTGTCCTTGTCCAAGCGGTGGACGATGCCGGGGCGCTCGACACCGCCGATGCCCGAAAGTTTGCCGCGGCAGTGATGGAGCATCGCGTTGACCAGCGTGCCATCGGGGTTGCCCGGCGCGGGGTGGACGACCATGCCAGGGGCTTTGTTGATCACCACGAGATCGTCGTCTTCAAATAGAATCTCTAACGGGATGTCCTGCGGTTCGGCATCGAGCGGGACGGCTTCTGGTAGGACGATGGTGATGAGGTCGCCGAGCTTGACGGCATCGCGAGGCTTGGCGGGGTGGCCGTTGATTTGGATGTATTGTTCGCGGATCAGCGTCTGGATGCGCGAGCGGGAAAGATCCGCGAGGCGGGCGGCGAGAAAAGCGTCAATGCGCTCGCCCGAACTGGTGTCGACTTGGATTTCCACGTGGGTATTCTCTGTGGGGTGGAAATAGGCTGCAAGTTCTAGTTTGCATCCTAGGTCCGGAAGAATGCGACTTCTTCGGCGCTCAGATGGCGGAACGTCCCTGACGGCAGTGTCTCGTCGAGCCGCAGCGGCCCGATGCTTTCGCGGTGCAGGCTCAGCACTTGGTTGCCGACGGCGTGAAACATCCGCTTCACCTGGTGGTAGCGGCCCTCGTGGATCGTGAGCAGCGCTTCCTGTGGGCCGAGGATTTCCAGCACCGCGGGCCGTGTTGTTAGATCTTCGTAGGCGAAGTAAATCCCTTCGGCGAAGATGGCCGCCGTTTCAGATGAAATCACCTCGCGTGTCGTCACCCGATAGACTTTGGAAATCTCTTCGACGGGCTCGGTCACTTGGCGCGACCAGCGGCCGTCGTTTGTTAGAAGCAGCAGCCCCGTGCTGGCTCGATCCAGCCGTCCCGCCAAGTGTAACTCGTCGCGAGACGGGTGGTCGATCAACTCCATCACCGTCGGGTGCTGGGGATCGATCGTGGCGCTCAGGTAGCCCGCTGGTTTATGCAGCATCAGATAGACAGCAGGGGTGTCCTGCAGGATCGCGCCGTCGAACTCGACGCGGGTGAAGCGATTGATTCGACGCAGGCCGCTGAGTTCAATCGTCCCGTCGACCATCACCCGACCGTCTGCTAACAGACGCGCAACTTCCTTGCACGGATGAGTCCCGAGACGGGTGAGAAAACGGTCGAGGCGCATGGAGAACCAGCCTCAGCCGGCAGGTTGCAATCTCTCTAGCTGGAGCCGGTTACCCGCTCTAGTCTTCCTTACCGCAGCATTGCTTGAACTTCTTGCCAGAGCCACAGGGGCAGGGAGCATTGCGGCCGGTCGTCTCTATCAAGAAGCTCGGTTTGCGCCTAGGCAGGTTTAGTTTGAGCTTGCTGCCTTCCGTGGAGGGCTCCTCGTTGACGAGGAGGTGGGCGGAGCTGCCGGAGCTGGCAACGTTGTCGCGCGTCAGTGCGTCCTCGCCACCGTGAAGTTGTTGCGGCGCGCTGTGAAGCTGTTGAAGGAAGGCCTCCAGGTTCGCCGCCGAGCGGAAGAGGTTTTGCAGCGCCTCTTGCTTGATGGAATCCATCAAGGTTACAAAGAGGTTGTACGCTTCGTTCTTGTACTCGACGAGTGGGTCCTTCTGGCCCTGGGCGCGCAGACCGACGCCTTCGCGGAGGGCGTCCATGTTGTAGAGGTGTGCCTGCCATTGCTTGTCGATGGCGACGAGCACCATGCGGCGCTCTTCTTGGTCGAGCACTTCCATCGGTAGATCGCCGACGCGGAGGCCGTAGACCTGCTTGACCTTGTCGACGAGCATCGCGGAAATCGCATCTTCGTTTTGGTTGCCGAGGAAATCGTCGGGCGTCACGCTTACAGGAAGCGTGGTGTTGACCCAGTGCATGAGTTCGTTGTAGTCCGGCTCTCTCTGATCGCGGTCGGCGAGATACTGGTGAACTTTACCGGGAATGGTTTCGTCGATGATCTCATTGACCAGATCGCGCGGGACTTCCGTGGTCAGCACTTCATTGCGATAGCCGTAGACGACCTCGCGCTGCATGTTCATCACATCGTCGAAATCGAGCACCCGCTTGCGGCCGGTGTAGTCGCGTTGTTCGACGCGCTTTTGCGCGGTCTCGACCGAGCGGTTGAGCCACGAGTGCTCCAGCGCTTCGCCTTCCTTCATGCCGAAGCGCTCCATCATCGCCGTCATGCGATCCGCCGCGGCGAAGTTGCGCATCAGGTCGTCTTCGAAGGAGATGAAAAACTGCGAACGTCCAGGGTCGCCTTGGCGCGAGCAACGGCCGCGCAGCTGGCGGTCGATCCGGCGCGATTGGTGGCGCTCGGTGCCGATCACAAACAGGCCGCCCACTTCAGGCACGCCTGGTGCGAGTTTGATGTCGGTGCCGCGTCCCGCCATGTTGGTGGAAACCGTGACGGCGCCGATGTGGCCGGCGCGGGAGATGATTTCTGCCTCCTGCTCATGGAACTTGGCGTTGAGCACCGAGTGCGGGATCTTGGAACGCTTGAGCAAGCGGGCCAGCGTTTCCGACGCTTCGACGGAAGCGGTGCCGACCAGCACGGGCTGGCCTTTGGCGTGGGCCTCTTCGATGCGGGCGATGACCGCGTTGAACTTCTCGCGGCGCGTTTTGAATACCTGATCGTTGTCGTCGATCCGGATGTTTGCCGTGTTCGTCGGTATCGGCAACACGTCGAGGCGATAGATGTCGTGGAACTCGGCGGCTTCCGTCTCGGCGGTGCCGGTCATTCCTGCCAGCTTTTCGTAGAGGCGGAAGTAGTTCTGGATCGTGATCGTCGCAAAGGTCTGTGTCTCCTTTTCGATGGAGACGTCTTCCTTCGCCTCCACCGCTTGGTGGAGTCCGTCGGACCAGCGGCGGCCTGGCATTTCGCGGCCGGTGTTTTCGTCGACGATGATCACCTTGTCGTCCTTGACCACGTACTGCACGTCCTTTTCAAAGACGCAATAGGCTTTAAGGAGTTGGGAAATGTTGTGAATCTTCTCCGCCTGCAGGTCCATGCGCACTTGCTGTGCGTCCTTGGCGGCGATTTTTTGTTCCTCGGTCAGGCTGAGGTTGGTGTCGATGTCGGCGTAGAGCGTGCCGAGGTCTGGCAGCGTGAACGACTCGGGATCGCCGGGCGAGAGGAACTCGCGGCCCATCTCCATCAGGTCGGAGTCGTGGCCCTTTTCGTCGATGATGAAGTAGAGCTCTTCCTTGAGTTCGAAGAGCTCCTTCTTCTGCGCATCTTGGTGGAATGAAAGTTCGGCCTTCTCTAGCAGACGGCGCATCTCCGGTTCTTCCATGAAGCGCATCAACTGTCGGTTGCGCGGTTGGCCGAGTTTGACTTTGAAAAGATTGCGACCTGCGACGACCGTGTCGCCCGCTTCTAGCAGTTGCTTCGCCTCGGCGGCGAGGTTGTTGCAAAGCTCCGTCTGGCGCTTCACCAAGCGATCGACCAGCGGCTTGTACTTGTCGAACTGGTGCGACGACTGGGTCGACGGGCCGGAGATGATCAACGGCGTGCGCGCTTCGTCGATGAGGATCGAGTCCACTTCGTCGATGATCGCCAGGTAGTGACCGCGCTGGACTTGTTCCTCCTTGGTCGAGGCCATGCCGTTGTCGCGCAAGTAGTCGAAGCCGAACTCGGCGTTGGTGCCGTAGGTGATGTCGCACGCGTATTCCGCGCGGCGCTCCCACGGCGGCATTTGATTCTGGATCGTGCCGACTGTTAGACCGAGGAAGCGGAACAAGGTTCCCATCCATTCGGAGTCCCGTTTGGCGAGGTAATCATTGACCGTCACCACGTGCACGCCAAGGCCGGTAAGAGCATTGAGGTAAACGGGCAGCGTCGCCACCAGCGTTTTGCCTTCACCCGTTTGCATCTCTGCGATCATCCCGCGGTGCAGCGCCACGCCGCCGATGAGCTGCACGTCGAAGTGCACCATCTCCCATGCCAAGGGCCGCTCGTTGACGAGAATTTCGCTGCCACAGAGGCGGCGGGCACCGTTTTTGACGACGGCGTAGGCTTCGGGCAAAATCTTCTCCAGATACTTGGCGCGGGATTTACCGAAGTAACTTTCGATCTCGTGGAAGGCGGATTTCGCCGCGTCGATTGATTCGGGAGTCGGCAGAATCGTCGTTGGTAGTCCTGGGAATTCCTGGCGGAGCGCGGCTAAGCGGACTTCTAACGCCTCGGCCGTGGCGCGCAGTTCGGTCTCGTCCATCCGTTCGATCACCGGCTTCGCCGGAGCGTCCAGCGCGTGGTAACGGGCGAGGTGCGCCTGCCACTTTGAGGTGGATTCCAACAACTTATCCACGGGCTCGCGCTGCAGCGCTGCCTCGATTTCATTGATGCGAGCTACCGTCGGGCGAATGCGGCGCACTTCACGCTGGTTCTTGCTGCCGACGATTTTTTGGAGAATCCACTTGATCATAGTAAAAGGGGTAGGGGTCGAGAGACCCGCGAGAGCTGGAGTCGATACACCAGCAATTCAGCGGGTGCAAGCATGACGAAGCGTTAGAATGCGTGGGGGATTGGGCTTTCGGTTAAATCGTCATCGCGTGGAAGCCACCGTCCACGATCATCTCCATGCCCGTGATGAAGGACCCCGCCTTGGCGGAGGCGAGCAGTAGCGTCGCGCCGATGAGTTCGTCCGCATTGCCAAAGCGCGAGGCCGGTGTCTGGCGGAGAATGTCGAGCGCGCGCGACTCATCCAGCCCCCTGCGTCCCTGCTCCGCCGGAAAAGATCCGGGCACCAGCGTATTGACGCGGATGTCCTTGTCCGCCCATTCCCGTGCGAGGTTGCGCGTCAGGTTGTGCACCGCCGCCTTGGATGCCGAGTAGGTGAACGCCCGCGACAGCGGATTGAGCCCGGAAACCGAACCCAGATTGATGATCGAGGCGGGCTGCGATTCATCGATGAAATACTGGCCAAATACCTGACAAGCGCGGAACACTGCCGACAGGTTGGTATCGATGATGCGCTGGTACTCCTCCTCTGCGATTTCTAGAAAAGGGGTGGAAGAATTGGTGCCCGCGCCGTTGACGAGAATATCCACCTTGCCTGAACGCTTTAACACCGTGTCCAGCAGGGCATGCAGCGAGTCGCGCGAAGTCACGTCCACCGGCACAAAGTAACCCGTGCCGCCGTATCCCGCGATTTCGGCCAGGCGCTTCTCCGCTTTTTCGGCGATTCGCCCGCCCAGCACCACTTCTGCCCCCGCCCGGGCCAGCCCGACGGCCAAGGTGCCGCACAGATCACCTGTTCCGCCGATGATGACGGCCGTTTTCCCAGAAAGGTCGAAGAGGTCTTTGAGAAATGCCGTGGTTTGCATTCTGTGAGCTTCTTAGAAATCGGTGCCATTGCCAAGCACGGATTGAGCGATTTGACGCTTGAGTGCGTGCGGGGTTCACTTGTTCGCTTTGTTAGGGCATCAGTTGGCGTTCGTAACGCGCTATTTCGACTTGGTGGCGTCTTTGGTCGCTTCGAGTGAGCGCGAGGTGGGACTGAATTTTCAAAAATCCGGCTTGAGAGGTCGACTTCTGGTATCTAGAACTCGACTTCCAAGGTGTAGAAGTCGACTTCCAAGGCATGGAACTTGACTTCCATGGCGTGGAACTCGACTTCTTGGCTCGAATAAAGACGTCATCGAGGCCAACGAAGCTCATTTCAGTGCGACGGAGTGAGTCACCACGGCGAAGCACTTCGTCTACAGCGCCGCCTAGACCGTTGGCCCCTTGTCTTGATCCGCGGGCGCCACGTCGCTTCCACTTGGTGTAACAACTGAGGCCGTGGCGAACGCCGATTTCCCGCCAAAAAAAGCCCGGGGTCGCAAAAAAATCTTGGTATCCCTCTTCTTTGGAATAGGCTGCGACTGAGCTTTTTCACCTTCTTCAGAACACCTACCCGCACAACAGTTCATGGCAAAAATCGATATCTATTTTGACGCGATGCTGGAGAACGGCGCATCAGACTTGCACCTATCTTCCGACAACTCGCCGATTATCCGAATTCATGGAGAACTGGTGAGCCTGGATGATAGTCGAGCGCTTCAACATGAATCATTGAAAGAGATACTGAGTGAAATCTGCCCGAAAGATAAGATGGAGCACTTCGAGCAGACGGGCGATGTTGACTTTGGCTACGAACTTCCCGGAAGAGCCCGTTTCCGTGCCAACTTTTTCAACCAGAAAAATGGCATAGCGGCAGTATTCCGCACCATCCCGACACGGGTGCTCACCACCGATGAACTTGGGCTTCCAGATATTTGCAAAAAATTCGCAAAGCTGACCAAGGGTCTGGTCTTGGTTACGGGGCCGACGGGTTCAGGAAAGTCGACCACGCTCGCTGCCATCATCGACTATGCTAACAAAGTCCGGCCAGATCACATATTAACCATTGAGGACCCGATCGAATTTGTTCATCAATCCGTCAAAGCATTGATCAACCACCGCGAAGTCGGCCTCCACACAAAGTCATTCGCCAGCGCGCTCCGCGGCGCATTGCGTGAAGATCCGGATATCATCTTGGTTGGCGAAATGCGGGATTTGGAAACCATCACCCTCGCCCTAGAGGCGGCAGCAACCGGTCACTTAGTATTCGGGACACTGCACACGCCGAGTGCCGCCAAGACGATCGATCGGATCATTGACGTGTTTCCAGCGAGCCAGCAAAACCAGATTCGGACCACACTCTCAGAGTCCATCAAGGGCGTGATCGCCCAAAACTTGTTTAAACGCGTCGATAAGCCCGGGCGGATCGCTGCGCTTGAGATCCTGGTGGTGGATACCCCGATTGCCAATATGATCCGTGAGGAAAAGACCTACCAAATCCCCGGCATGATCGAAATTGGCAGGAAAAAGGGTAATGTTCCCCTGGACGCGGCAATCATGGAGCTCCTTCAGGCGGGCCGCATCGGTGCGGACGAGGCGTTTGAAAAGTGCATCGATAAGAAAAAGTTTGTCCCATTCCTGATGCGGGAGCCGGAACCATGGGAACTCTAGGCCGTGAGCCACGCGGCGGCGGCTTGTCGGCCCAGCATGCCCATACGGTGTCGCGACCGACGACTTAATCAAGACCTCCCAGGGTGCAGACCGGGAAGGCGAACTTAAAAAACTTTGGGTGAAGGGGGACGACTTTGGGCGCGAAGGAGGTAGTTTTTGACCTGGTTGGTCAGCCAAACCTTGGCGATGGGGCGGACCGCATTGAAGGTGAAACCGAGTAGTTGACGGGTCAGGCCGCGGGGAGTTTTCTGCAGAACCGCCGGCTTGCGACTCAGCATGAGGCTGGCCGCGAGGCCGGACGCCAGCGATCCCAGCAACCAACCGGCGGGATGGTTCTTGAGGGATGCACGAATGCGGGCAGGCACGTCGAGCCGGGCCTTGAGCACGAGCGCTTCACTCTCCAAGCGGGAGCGAGCGACGGCGCTAAGGCGGATCAATCGTTGGATTTCTTGATCTTTTGGAAGTTTTCGATCCATTCGCGGTCTTTTGAAAATTCAGCGCGGGTGATGGGATATGCCCGCCTGGATGTGGGCTTGGCCAGTCGTGTAAACAAAATCGCGGCCACCAAGTGCAATAATGCAGTGCCAACGGCAAGCTTGTTCCAAGACAGCCCGGAGGCATCGGAAGCCAGTGAGATCCCGCCAGCAAGGATCAACAGCCAAGCGAACACGCTGCAACCGACGGCCAGAATGAGCCACAGCAGCCGTCGCGACAGTTCTTGAGCCAAGTCTTTAGACTCCAGCTCGATCAAGGCCACGCGGGCCGCGATCAAGGTCGTCAAGGCCGTACGCCAGTCTGGGCACGGTGAGGGATGCGGCACCGCAGCCTCTGCCGGGGCAGCGGCGGCTTTGTCGGGTGAAAACTTCATAAGGCACAGAGCCGAAGGAGGCGCAACCGGTCAGCGGCGGACGATGAGCCCGATCAGGAATCCCGCGCCCAAGGCGCCAAGAACGCACTTGGTGGGATTTTGACGGATGTAGTCCTCGGCGTTGAGGTGGAGTTCTTTGGCTTTGACGCGGGTGTCTTCCCATTGCTCAGTGGCCGTTTCTTTGAATTGCTGGGCTCGGTCGGTGGCAGCGCCCTTGAAGGCGATGGCTTTTTCGGACGCCGTTTCGCGCAGGTGGAGGGCGGATTCGAGGGCGCGGTCCTTGAGTGCGGCAGCCTTTTCTTCGGCCACGTGGACGAATTCACGGGCTTTTTCGCCCGCAGCGTTGCGGAGGTCGTTGGCCGCTTGGCCGACGGATGGGACTTGGGCGTAGCCCGTGTCTGGGCCGAGGCTGTCAGTGGCAGAAAATGAATTGGACATGGCTGGTGGGAGTCGGGTGTGGGCTGAATCATCAGGATCCAACGTTTCCGAGCCCTACTAGTGACACCTTTTGATGCTGGGTGCAAGGCGCGACTTTGAAAATTCTCAGGACTCGCGGTTGTCGATCGGCTTGGCCTTGGGCGGGGGACTGGGGGGTGCATCTCCGGACGGAACGGCCGGAGGGGGCGAAAATTGGATGTTTTCCCATTGCGGTTGCTTCAAGGGACCCGCGCCGCGGAATTGGAACAACCCGGCCAGCGGGCGCAGGGGCAGGGTGATTAACCCTAAGAGACCGCGGGCATTCATGCGCATGGTCATATCAACCGTGCTTTCCCTAAGGTCCAGAGACCCTTCGCCCGTGAAGCTGAGGGAAGTGGTTGTGGTCTGGAAGTCTTTGCAGTTGAGAACGCCGTCCGTGATTTTGAAGGTGCCAAAGGCGTTTTCGGCAGGTTGGGAGCCGGCTTTTCCATCATTGAGCACGCTGGCGATCAATGGCGTAAGCGGGCCAAACATCGGCACGGAAAAGAGCTCGGCGTTGTCAAAGGCGAGCAGGCCTTCGCCATTCATCGTCTCTACGCGTTCGTCGGTGAGGGAGAATCGGGTTCGGCCGGTGAGTGTGCCGCCGCCTTTCATGGTGAAACCGTAGGTGGAGCTGAGTCCGGCGATGGAGAGCTGGGTCCAGCTCAGTTCGCCTTCCAGTTTACCGACATTGAGGTAATTGAATTCAGCGACCACGGGGCCTCCGAAGGCCTCGAAGTTTAGGTTGCTGACGAGCACCCGATCGCCATGGATGTTGACCTGGCCACGGGGACGGCCGAGGGTGAGGTTTTGGCCCAGAAAATGGTAGTCGGCCGGATGATCCGAACTGAAGGCGACCTCAAGATTCGTGCGGCCGTCTGGGGTGACGTCGATCACACCGGATGCCTTGAGCTCCGGGGGGTGGTGAAAGCGGTACTTTTCGAGCGAGTCGGCGACTTTCGGGGCGAAAAGGCGAACCGTCGGGGCGGCCCAGATCGTCCCGCGGACGTTGTCGACTTCCACGGTTTTGCTGGGGGCGTCGTAGCGGATTCTGCGGATCTTTGCGGTGCCTTGGGCGGGTCCATTGAAGTCCTTGCGCAGGGGATAGTCAGTGTAGTCGAACTCGACGGTGCCGTCGTAGAAATCGAGTTCGTGGTGGTTGAGCGAGAATTTGCAGTCGGCCGAGTTGAACGGGACGCCTTTGTATCTGAGTTTTTTGGCGCAGCCGCTGCCGGTGTAGGACCAGGCGAAGTGGTCGGTCAAACTGAAGCTGCCTTTTAGCGAGACATCGATCGCCGCGCCATCTTGTTCGGTGAAATCATGGAGAACGATCTCTAGGGGAAGGCCGACGACAAAGGGTCGATAGACGGGAACAGGCAGGCTGGTATGGAACTCGAGTCGCACCAAGGGCCACTCAATCATGACCTTGCCCGTGGCTTTTCCATCGGCGCGGATCAAGTTCAGGTCACGGAGAAATAGGTTTCCCCGGTGCCAGGAGAAGCTGCTCTCCACCGCACTGAAGTGCACGGTTTTGAATTGCACCGACTCGCCGCGTGCATGGCCAGTCAACGAGACCTGCGGGATATTTTTGTCGTCGAGCAGGAAATTTCCCACGGCTTCGAGGCTTTGTGGGCCGCGGATTTGGATTTCCATGGGCAGGGGGCGGCCCAGCCATGCTGTGATGAGCGGCGATAGCTCCAGCGATGAGGAGAGGTCAAAGCGGCCATCGCGGTTGTGGAGGTCGTAGTCGAGGTGTCCCTCGAACTGCCCGTATGAATCGCTGGCGTAGAGGCGGGTGACAGTCAGCAGATCGCCATTGAGGGTGGCTTCGGCGGAAACTTCATTGAGTTTGTGTCCGTTTTTCTCGATGCTCTTGGCCTTCAGTCCGAGAGTCGCGGCAAAGGTGGAGCGGTCGTTGATGTCGCCCTCGACCGAGATTTGGAGGACAGGCGGGGCGCCGGGGGAGAAGTGCCATTGGTTGATGAGCTGGAGCACTTGGGCCAGCAATTCGCGGCGCTTGCCTTCTTTAGATTCATCGGGCGCGGGATTGCCATCCTGTTCGTAGCCGATGATGCGGGCGCTCAGCGCGACGTTGATCCCTGCGATTTTACCGCGGGCGTCGCGCAGTTCCAACCGCCGATCACCCGGCATCAACAGCGCGCCATTGATGTCGGTGACTTCGAGCGCTTCGGATTGCGGGTCCCGCGGATCCAGAGGCAGTCGCAAGCACGCGCCGTTGAGCTGGATCTTGTTGAGGTGGACCACGCCGCTAGCGAGCTTGGTTATGTCGAAATCGAGGGTCAGGCGTTCCAATCGCGCGGTCTCCCGCAGGTGCCGAGCATCGGAGAAGACTTGCACCTTGTAGGCGATGACGCCTTGCAGCGGCAGATAGCGCAGGCCACCAATTTTGACGTGGGCGCCTTGTCTGGCGACTTCGCGCTCGATGGCCGCGCGCCACGATTCAGGCATGCCGGTGTAGTTGGCCCAGAGGATGACACCCAGCGCAGACAAGCCCACGGCGAGGGCAAGTAACAGCGCCAAGGTGCGCAGGTTTTGGGTCAGGTTCAGGCGATACATGAAAAACGTGGGGCGACTCTAGGGCGCTGTTTGGTGGAATGCAACTCAGGCCAGCACCCCAGCGGCGCGAAATGAATAAAAGGGGAGGCGCCCGGTCGATGGCTTTCCAATAATGAGGTGGTCGAGGAAGGTGACTTGCATCAATTTCGCCGCCTCTTGGACCCGTCGGGTGACGATCTCGTCTGCGCGGCTGGGGCTAGGGTCTCCCGATGGGTGGTTGTGAAGCAGGATGAAGCCATAGGCGCCGCGGGTGATTACGGGGCGCAGGATTTCGCGTGGATGGGCGTTGGATTCGTTCACCGTGCCGATGGCGACGACGGTGGTCCCGATGTGGCGCAAACGCGGATCGACCACGGCCACGATCACGTGCTCCTGCGTCAAATGCCGCAGCTGTGGCCCGAAGAACTCGTGGATCTGTTCGGGTGTTTCGAGTGAAATATCGTGCAACTGTTCGCGGGCGACGCGCGTTCCGAGTTCAAAGGCAGCTGCCAGTTTCGACGCTTTTGCCAGGCCCAGGCCCTTTTCCTTGGCCAGTTCCATGACGGGCAGGCCGCCAAGCGCACCCATGGATCCGTACTTCGCCAGCAATTCGCGCCCGATATCGATCGCGCTGCGGCCTTTGGTACCCGTGGAAATGAAAAGCGCCATCAACTCGGAATTGTCCAAAGCGGCCGGCCCGAGCGAGGCGAGCTTTTCGCGTGGCCGTTGGTGGTATGGCATGTCTTGAATGCGTGAACCTGCCGGGCTAGGGGGCTGCGAAGACGGGCTGGGGGGCGATTCACTCATTCCCCCCAGACTAGCTTTTTTTCGCAAGCGAATTTGGATATTGGAATCACAAGGGCGGCGGCCTAGGCTCTGGCTATGGAGTGGGTGCTTTTTTACGATGGCGATTGTGCCCTTTGCACGGCATCGGTCCGGCTGATCCTACGCTTCGACAAGCACCAACGCATCGCCTTTGCGCCGCTGCAGGGGCGGTTGGCGCAGGACATGAATCTGGCTTCGCATCTCACCGAGGACGGTGGCACGCTGGTTGTGCTGCGGGAGGCCGATGCTTGTCTTTTTCTACGCAGCGATGGGTGGATCGAGCTGGCCCGTGCGCTTGGCGGCGGCTGGCGGTGCTTCACCCTCTTGCGTTTTATTCCTCAAGCGTGGCGGGATGGTTTTTACCGATGGGTTGCGAAAAATCGCTATCGTTTCATGGGGAAGCACCCGGTCTGCCCGTTGCCCGATCCCGCGCTGCACAATCGAATGCGCCACTGAAACTTGGTGACCGACAAAATGGTGGAGCGTAGCGGATTCGAACCGCTGACCCCTTGCATGCCATGCAAGTGCTCTACCAACTGAGCTAACGCCCCTTTCGGGTGGGGCGGAGGTTTATCGGCGAGATGGCGCGCGGGCAAGAGGATTTTTAGAAAATTGTCAGATTCTTTGCGTGGACTTGCGGCGCGGGGGCTGATTGTTTGGATGAGGGCTTGGCGAAGTCAGAGGAAGGTTTATGCTCGCTGGCATGTCGAAGTACGCCGGAGAAGAAGTATTGGTGGTGCCACGCGCCTTGTTGAATGAAATCGGAGCCTTTGAAGGAATTCAGACTGCCGGACTGGATGCGGCCATCGCCCGCCTGCTCGATCCGGCAAATCACTTTTTCATGGACCGTGCTGCCGCAGAGGAGGATCCCAGCCACAAGCAGTTGATCCCCTATTGCATTTTCCGATGCGGTGAACGAGTCCTCCACTACACCCGCGGCAAGGCCGGTGGGGAGAGCCGCCTGCACGCGAAAATCTCCGTGGGCGTGGGTGGCCACGTCAACCCGATCGACACGGACGCTGGACGGACTGGGTCGGATGCCTACCACGCAGCCGTCACCCGCGAAATTGAAGAGGAACTGGATCTGCCCGAAGAACACACCCACCGCATCATCGCCTTGCTCAACGACGAGTCCAACTCCGTGGGGCAAGTCCACTTGGGCATCGTGCATTTGATTGATTTGAAATCCGATGCCGTGGCATCGCGGGAAGATGCGCTATTGGACTTGGGATTCACCGCGCTGGCGGACTTGAATGGTTCGTTGTTTGAGCGTCTTGAAACGTGGTCGCAGTTTTGCATCCGACACCTTGCGGAAGAAATCGGCTGATTCATGGTACGGCGATCGCTAGAAGTGGTCTCAAACCCACAAGGCGTAGGAGGAACGGCGCTACCGGAAAAATAATCGGGCGACCCAGCAGATTGAGATGGTGATCTCACCAAAAAATCAGCACTATTCTTACAATTAGAGTAACGACATTCTTTTTTTGCCTGATTTCAGCCATGCCAACTCAAACCAAGCCACGAATCCTCATCGTCACGCCGGAAATCACCTACTTGCCACCGGGCATGGGGAACATGGCGCAGCGGATGTCCGCTAAGGCGGGCGGCTTGGCCGATGTTTCGGCGTCCTTGGTATCGGCCTTGTTTGAGCTCGGCGCCGACGTTCACGTCGCGATGCCGAACTACCGACGGATGTTTCAGGGCGACATCTTCAGCTTTCATGAAAAGGAGCTGAGAAAATACCACGAGGTCCTGCCGGAAGCCCACATCCACTTAGCAGAAGACCGGATTTTCTACTACCGGGAGCAAGTTTACAGCGACCATTCGGACGAGGCGATGCGCATCGCCCTGGTTTTCCAACGCGAGCTGATTAACCATATCATTCCGCGGGTGATGCCCGATTTGATTCATTGCAATGACTGGATGACTTCGTTGATCCCCGGCATGGCGCGTCGGCGGGGCATCAAATGTTTGTTCACGGTCCACAACATTCATACGAGGCAAGTCTCGCTGGCGCAAATCGAGGAGGCGGGCATCGATGCCGCAGAGTTTTGGATGAATCTGTATTTCACCGGGCAGCCCAGCAGCTATGATCAAGCCCGCTCGCACGTGCCGGTCGATTTACTAACTTCCGGGATATTCGCGGCGCACTATATCAACACCGTCAGTCCGCGTTTCCTGTGGGAAGTTGTGGAAGGTTGGCACTCGGTCGTCCCCGATTCAGTGCGGGCTGAGTTGCGGGCCAAATATCATGCGGGTTGTTCCGCGGGTATCCTCAACGCGCCCGATGTTTCCTACAACCCGTCGACGGACGACGCGCTGGCTCAAACTTACACTGTCGCCGACTTCCCGATAGGAAAAGCGGCTAACAAACGCGCCCTGCAACGAGAGCTTCAGCTCAAGGAAGACGGCAATGCTCCCATTTTCTTCTGGCCGTCCCGTCTCGATCCCGTGCAGAAAGGGCCGCAGCTGCTGACGGAAATCCTCCATTCGGTGGTTTCCGACTACTGGCTGCGTGACCTTCAAATCGTGATCGTCGCCAACGGACCGCACCAAGAATGGATCGACACGATTATTTGTGACTTCGATCTGAGTGAGCGTGTCGCCATCGTCGATTTTGAGGAGCGCCTGTCGCGCTTGGCCTACGCGGGCTCCGACTTTATGATGATGCCATCGCTCTTCGAACCCTGCGGTCTGCCGCAGATGACGGCTCCACTCTACGGCTCGCTGCCCGTGGTGCATTCCACGGGTGGGCTTTACGATACAATCCGTCCGCTGGATGTGGAAAGCTCAACGGGCAATGGATTCCGCTTTGATCATTACAATTCCCAAGGTTTCCGCTGGGCGATTGACCGGGCGATGGAATTCTACGCCTTGCCCGTAGAAATCCGCGAACGCGAGATCCGTCGAGTCATGATCGAAAGCGAAAAGGAGTTTAGCCACAAAGAGGTGGCACGCCGCTACATCGGCATCTACGAAGAAATGCTCGCGCGGCCTCTTGTCGAAAAGGAATCGGGCGAGGTCATCAAGGCGATGGCCGAGAGTTTGTCGGTGGCTCCCTTCCGCGAATTCGCGAAAGCTTGATCTATACCCTCCGCTTATTTCGTCGCCACGCGGTTTTGCCACATCGGCGACGGCGGCACCTCGCTGGGTCGGCAGATGATGATCCCCGCATGCTTGCTGGCCCCGTTCACATAGTCGGTGATCGGGCGGTCGATGATGACTTGGCGCCCTTTGTCGCGGTCCGAGGTGGCATGGCTGAAATAGGCGCGGTCCTGAATCCTCACGATCATTCCCACATGCGAGGTGTAGCCGTAAGATTCATGGGTGGTGATGGCGCAAATGTCGCCGTTCTTGAGGTATTTCTCGGCTCTGCGGACCTTTGATTTTGGCACATGATAGACAGGCAGGTTCGAAACTTGCTCCTCGATTTTGCCCATCGGCTCAATCAACGACGGATTGCTGCGCAAGTAGCGGTAGCTCTTCCACTGGACGGTCATTTCGTGGATTTCGCGTTTCAGTCGCTCAGCTCCCGGGAGGCGGGCCGTGATGTTGGTGGCGTAGCCGCGCCTCTGGTTGTCGTAAAAAACCTCTTCCAAGTGGTGCATCCGGCTCAGGTAGCTGCCGGTGCAAACGCCGTTGCGGTAACGTTCGATTTCCACCATGTGCAGCAAATCCTGCGGTTTGTAGGGTCCTGGCTGATAGCGCAGCATGCGGGCAAATGCCAAAGCGTTTTCGTAATACGTCCAGCAATCCATCGCCTCGAGATTGGCCACCGGCGACTCAATCTTGTCATCGACCTCCAGCGAGTAGTTGATGTAAGGCGTTCCCACCAATTCCCGGGCGATGCGGACCGTGCGTTCGCCCAGAGGCAGGCTGCGCCAGTTTTCGCGCTCCGCCTTGGCCGCTATCGCTTGAAACTTCGACTCACCATGGAAAACGGTCGTAAGCGGCAAGCGCGGGCCTGCGGATGCTGGCACCGTCTTTTGTGCCAGCGCGGCGCTCGCTCCCCAAGCGGTCAGGGCGAGAATCAATCGTAAAGTTTTCACGTTCACCCTACTACCCATAGCCGAATCCTGTCGTCGCGCAAAGGGACATTTGGCTAATTTATGATTTCTCGGCGCAGTGCGGTGGCCCCGTGCTTGCGGGTTTTTGATTGTCACGCCGCCGTCCGGCCTTTAAATGATCCATTCGAACTCGAAAATTTTGACAGCCGGCCACGGATGGTTAGATTTTCGCCGTTCCCAAGAACCACCCCCACATTTTATTATGAGCGAAACCACCGTTGAAAAGCACACCTTCCAGGCCGAGATCCAGCAACTGCTCGACCTCGTCGTCCACTCCCTTTACACCGACAAGGAGATCTTCCTGCGGGAGCTGATTTCCAATGCCTCGGACTCGATGGAGAAGCTCCGCCACATCGAGGCGACTGAAAAGAACGTGCACGAGCCGACTCTGCCGCTGGAAATCCACATTACCACCGATGCTGAAGCCAAAACGCTAACGATCGCCGACCACGGCATCGGCATGACCCGTGAGGAGTTGGTCAAAAACCTCGGCACCATCGCCCACTCGGGCACCAAGGCCTTCCTTAAATCCGTCAAGGACAGTGGCAGCACGCCGGGCAACATGATCGGCCAGTTTGGCGTCGGTTTCTACTCGGCCTTCATGGTCGCCGATGAAGTGAAAGTCCACAGCCGCAGCTGGCAAGCCGATGGCGAGCCGCTCGTCTGGATCAGCGATGGTAAAACCGGCTACGAAATCGAAGAATCTCCGGACCAATCTCGCGGTGTCAAAATCGTCATGCACCTCAAGGAGGAGCTCGCCGAGTATTCCGAGGAAACGCGCACCAAGCACCTCATCCAGACATACAGCAACTTCGTCGGCTTTCCGATTTTCCTCAACGGCACGCGCATCAACGAAGTCGAAGCGCTGTGGCTGAAGAACAAGTCCGAGATCTCCGAGGACGAGTACAAGGCGTTCTATCAGTTCGCCTGCAAGGCCTTCGACGAGCCCGCCTACCGCCTCCACTTCAGCGCTGATGCGCCAATCGCGATCAACGCGCTGATCTTCGCGCCGAGCGAAAACCCTGAGCGCATGGGCTTCGGCAAGGTCGAGGGCGGCGTCGCACTCTACTCGAAAAAAGTCCTGATCGACGCGCAGCCCAAAGGCCTGCTGCCCGAGTGGATGCGCTTCATGAAGGGCGTCGTCGACAGCGCCGACCTGCCGCTCAACATCTCGCGCGAAACGATGCAGGACAGCGCTCTGGTGCGCAAACTTGGCGCGGTCATCAGCAAGCGGGTGATCAAGATGTTTGAAAAAGAGGCCGAGGCCGATCCCGAAAAATACCGCGGCTTCTATCGGAAGTTCGACCGCTTCTTCAAAGAAGGCATTGCCACCGATTACCCGAACCGCGACGCGCTGGCGAAGTTGTTGCGTTTCGAATCCTCCCTCACGGAAGCCGGTGCCGTCTGCGGATTCGCTGATTACGTCTCGCGTGCCAAGGAAGGCCAGGAGTCGATCTACTACCTCGTCGGTGCCAGCCGCGAGCAGGTCGAAAGCAGCCCCTACGCCGAGGCGTTCAAAGCCCGCGGCCTTGAAGTCGTTTACTTCACCGACGCGGTGGATGAATACGTCGTCGAGTCGCTCGGCGCGTTCGAAGGGAAAAAACTCGTTTCGATCCGCCACGGCGGCGTCGATTTGGAAGACCACGCGCCCGCCGATGGCGACGCACTTTCCGAGGAGCAAACCGCCGCGCTCTGCAGCTTCCTCAAAGAGGAACTCGGCGACCGTGTGACCGCCGTTGCCAGTGGCAAGCGTCTGGTCGACAGCCCGGTCATCGCCCTCGTGCCGACCGATGGTATGAGCCCGCAAATGCGCCAGATGATGAAGGCGATGGACGAGAACTTCAAAGACGAGATCAAGGTCGAGTTAGAGATCAACCCGCGCCATCCGCTCGTCAAAAAACTCGCCGAAGCCAAGGACTCGAACCCCGAGCTCGCCAAACTCGTCGCCCTGCAATTGCTCGACAACTCGCTGATCGCCGCTGGTTTGTTAGAGGACGCCCGCGACACCGTCTCGCGGATGAACACGCTGATGGAAAAAGCGATGGGAGCTTGAGCCATCTACGGGAACAGAAAGAATAACCACTGATTAAACTGATTTCACAGATTAACAGAGAAGAAGTTAGTCTCATTCTTCAATCTGCGTAGTCAGCGAAATCAGTGGTTCTATTCCTCTGTTTTTATTGGCATCCCTGTTAACATGAACGTTTCCTGCCCCGCCTGCAGCCACAGTCTATCAGGCCCCAAGTCGGCGATGGGCAGTCGTGTCGTTTGCCCCGAGTGTGCGCATCCGTTTTACTGGGCGGATCGCTGGCACACGGGGGAAACCTTCGTGGTCTATGACCTTGAAACCACGGGGTTGGATTCGGAGCAGGACGAGTTCATCCAGATCGCCGCGATGCGATTTTCCGCGGGCAACCTCTGCCCGGCGGAAACCTTCGCCAGCTTTGCCAAGCCGCGGCGGCCGATCTCGGCCTTCATCGAAAGCTACACCGGCGTCGGCAACCGCCACGTGGCTAACGCCGCGCGGCCCGAGGAGGTCCTGTGCGAATTCTCCGCATGGGCAGGGGACGCCACGCTGATCGCCCACAACGGTCTGCGCTTCGACAGCAAATTCCTCGCGGCCACCTGTCGCCGTCATCGTTTGCCGATGCGGGAAGTCCAGAGCATCGATTCGATCCACATCTCGAAGATGCTGTTTGGCAAAGTCCGCGGCACCGGCCACTCGCTTAACCACCTTATCGCGCGTCTACGAATCGACGAGCAAAACATCCGCCGCCACGACGCGCGTGGCGATGTGGAAATCCTCGGCCAAGCCGTCGCCCGCATGGCGCAGCGCCTCGAACTTGACCGCGCCTTCAACGGCGTCCCGCGGCACACGACCTTCCTGCCGATTTAAATTTAGAAGTCGGTCCCGGCGGCTAGATGGGACTCGTCGAACTTCGCTTGCCAGCTTCGGATAATTGTACATCCTTCTCCGCAGACATGATGCAATCTTTGATCGAAGTATGGTTCAGCTGGGTTCACCAGTGGGGATATGGCGGGGTGATTATTCTTATGGCCATGGAAAGCTCGATTTTCCCGGTCCCAAGCGAATTGGTGGTTCCTCCCGCGGCCATTCTTGCCGCGCAGGGCGGGAGTATGACCACGATGGGGGTGATTCTGGCCGGGACTTTTGGTTCGTGGCTGGGATCTGCTATCACTTATTGGGTGGCCTTGTGCGTTGGACGGCCCGTGGTGATGCGTTTCGGTAAATTTTTCCTGATTCCGCCTGACAAGGTCGAACGGGCCGAGCGCTTCACCCATCGCTATCAAAGCGGCGGCATTTTCTTCGCTCGTTTGTTGCCGGTTATCCGCCATCTCATTTCCATTCCAGCGGGCATCATCCGCATGGGATTCCTAAAGTTCAGCGCGCTCACCATGGTCGGTTCGGCCATCTGGTGCTCGGTGCTGTCAGTCCTCGGCCAGAAAGTGGGTAGCAAACTCGAACCGGCCCAGATGCAGGCACTCAAAAACGGCAAAGGTGTCGATCTCTCCCATTTGATTCACGCGGTGAAGCACGAGGCCTTGTGGATCATCGCGGCCATAGTCGTGATCTGCGTCCTTTATTTTGTCGCCCTCCGCTTGACCGACCGCAAGGAGGATTGATTCTAACTGTGCTCGGGGCGGGGATTGCGCGTAAGCAATTCCTTCATCGCCAGCGGTACAGGCTTGCCTTCGTAGAGGACGCTGTGGACGGAGTCGATGATCGGCGTGCGGACCCCTGCGCGGCGTGCGGCGTCGTAAATCGAAAGGGTGTTAGGGACTCCTTCCGCAACCATCCCGAGGGCGGCGACAGCCTCCTCCAAGCTCTTACCACCGCCGAGGGCGATGCCGACCCGGTGGTTGCGCGAGTGCTCGGAAAAGCAGGTGACGATCAGGTCGCCGATGCCGGAAAGGCCGGAGAAAGTCTCGATGCGCCCGCCCAGCGCGATACCGAGGCGGGTCATTTCCGCCAAGGCGCGGGTGACCAGTGCTGCCACGGCGTTGTCACCCAGCCCGAGTCCGTGGGCCATGCCCGCGGCGATGGCGTAGACGTTTTTCACCGCGCCGCCGAACTCGATGCCAGCCAAGTCGTCGCTGGTGTACGAGCGGAAATGCGGCAGCGTGAAAAGGTCCTGGAGGCGCACGGCCAGATCGTGGTCTTGCGAGCCGATGACGGCGCAAGTGGCCATGCCGGTGGCAAGTTCCTCGGCGTGGTTAGGGCCTGATAGAACAGCGATCGGGTTGGTGGGGAAAACCTCGCGCAGCAACTGGCTCATGCGGTCACCCGTGTTTTTTTCAATGCCCTTGGCACAAGAGAGCAGGGTCGAATCGGCGGGCAATCCGGCAGCCGCCAGACTCTGCGCGGTGGCGCGGGTGGCAGAGGTCGGGACGGCGAAGATGACCAGCGGGTGGTCTAACGCGTCGGCCAGTTGGCAGGAGGCGTGGATATTATCACCGAGCAGGACCTGACTGAGGTAATGCGGGTTTTGGTGTTGCTGGTTGATCGCCTCGGCGGTCTCGGCGTCGCGCCCGATCAGTATGATGCGATCGAGACGGGGCGACAGCAGCTTGGCGATCGCAGTACCAAAGGAACCGGAGCCGACGATCGCGGCGCTGGTGAATTTTGATTCAGACATGGTCGGATTTGGTCTTGCGGGTGAAGCGGTGCTCGGTACCCGCGCAGATTCGCTGGATGTTGCTGCGGTGTTTCCAGATCGCGAGAACGGCGATGACGAGACTGAAGAAAAACAGCGGCTTGTTCCAAGTGCCAGCCTCCCACAGCGTGGGCTGGGATTTGTCGTTGTGGACGTGGTGCAGGCGCGCGCCGATGTGGGTGACAAGCGGCAGGGCGGCTGCGGCAATGATACTGGCTAACGAAACGTAACGGCTTACGAGAAAGGCCGCCAGCCAGACGAAGATCAACAGCGCGACACCCGCAGGCATCAGCCCTAGGAGTACGCCCGCCGAGGTGGCAATACCCTTGCCGCCTTTAAAGCCGACCCACGGCGAGTAGTTGTGGCCGAGCACGGCGGCCAGCGCAGTGAGTACATGCACCAACTGACCTTGGAACTGCTGCGCGGCGGGCAGCGTGAGGGCGTAGGCGTCGAGTGCTTCGATATGGAAGAGGGTTAAGGTCTTGCCGTCGATCTGGATCAGGTTGACGGCGATCACGACCGGGATAAAGCCTTTGAGCGCGTCTAACAGTAGACAAGTGATGCCATATTTTTTCCCGATGACGCGCAGCACATTGGTCGCACCGATGTTGCCCGAGCCGTGTTCGCGGATGTTGATGCCTTTCGCCCGGGCGATGATCAGGCCAAAGGGAATGGACCCGAGTAGGAAGGCGATGAGCGGACAGAGCCAGAGTTGCATACCGTGGATGAGAAAGAGTGGATTACTCGGCGCTGGCGGACTGGATCACCACGGCTTGCTTCGGGACATCCGTGGCGGGCATTTGGATTTTATTGCCGCCGGCCGGGTGGCGCATGGTTAGAGTGGACGTGCCGGTGGCGGTGGATTTGATTTTATCCACCACGTCCATACCTTCGACGACCCTGCCGAATACCGCGTAGCCGCCGTTGTTCGGGAAGTCGAGCATCGCGTTGTCTGCCACGTTGATGAAGAACTGCGAGGTCGCACTGTCCGGATCGCTGGTGCGGGCCATGGCGATGCTGCCGCGCACGTTCTTGAGCCCGTTTTTACCCTCGTTGGCGATGGAGGGTCCCACGGGCTTTTCGACGAGTTCTTTGTCCTCCCGCGCGAATCCGCCGCCTTGGATCATGAAGCCGTCGATGACGCGATGAAAGACCGTGCCGTCGTAATGCTTGCGGTTTACGTAGCCGAGGAAGTTGGCGACGGTGATCGGGGCTTTCTCGGTACTCAGTTCGATGACGATGCTGCCCAAGTTGGTCTTGAGGCGGACTTTCTTGGCGACGGCCTTCTCTGCTTCGCCGAAAGCGAGAACGGGAAGCAGAAAAAGGGAAATCAGAGCGAAGCTGCGTTTCATACCGCTGCTACATAGGCGAGCCGCAGGCGATGTGCAAGTGCCGTTGCGGGCCTTGCGAGTTAGAACAAAAGCTTCCAAACGAGCCCCAGCAGCGCGCAGGCGCCCAAGCAGGGGATCACGCCGCGCTTGTAGCGCTCCATCGCCAGCCACGCGCCGATTGCCACCACGGCGACAAAGCCGTCCCACGCCGCGGGTGATGGCCGCAGCGCATGCCACGAAAACCCGATCGCCAGGTTGAGAATCACTCCCACCACCGCCGCGCTGACGCCCGTTAGTGCGGCGGCCAAGACAGGGCGTTGCCGCAATCCTTCGACATGCGGTGCACCCAGAAACACAAAGAGAAAGCAGGGGAGAAAGGTCACCCAGGTGGTGATCCCGGCACCTAACACCCCCGCCGCGAGCGGCGACAAATCGCCCGGATGCTGCCACGCGGCGACAAAGCCGACAAATTGCAAGACCATGATCAGCGGCCCCGGTGTGGTCTCCGCCAGCCCCAGTCCGGCCATCATTTGCCGCTGGCTGAGCCAGCCGAGGTGCCCGACCGCCATCTGCGACACATACGGCAAGACGGCATAGGCACCCCCCATCGTCACCAGCGCCGCCTTGCTGAAAAACAGCCCTTGTTGGAAATGGATGCTCCCAATGCCCAGCCGCCAGCCGATGAGAATCACCGGTGCCCACCATAGCGTCAGGCACAGCGCCATCACCTTGAGCGTGCGGCCCACGCTCGCCTGTGGTCCCGGCGGCAGCTCGACGCAGGGCCGCTCGCTGGCAACAACCGCCGCGCCGTGACCCTTGCCCACGGGGAATTGCGCCGGGAAAAATCTCCCGCCCGCGTAGCCGATCAGTGCGGCCGTTAGAATGATCACCACAAATGAAACACCCCCCCAGAAAATCGCGGCAAACGAGAGCAGTGCCACGGCCCACAAGCAAGGCGTCTTGAGGGTTTTCTGGCCGATGCGCTTGACCGCCGCAAACACGATCGCGATCACCGCGGGGATCAGGCCGTAGAAAATACCCTCGACCCACACCAGCTCGCCGCCCGCCATGTAGAGCCAGCTCAGCCCTAACA
>Ga0194063_10000510_pt1 | contig 28057 bp, 27 predicted proteins | sample SepL3720m_MetaG_FD_155459 | JGI IMG/M metagenome (GOLD analysis project Ga0194063, IMG submission 155459) | Anoxic zone freshwater microbial communities from boreal shield lake in IISD Experimental Lakes Area, Ontario, Canada - Sep2016-L373-20m | ecosystem: Environmental > Aquatic > Freshwater...
AATCTACCCGGTCACACGCATGATGCTCGAAACGCTATCGGGCAGTTTCAGCTTCATGTGGTGCTGATCGTCACCTTCTACGCCGGCGAACTGATCTTCAAGGAGCGCCAGTTCAAGGTCGCTGAAGTGACGGACGCGCTGCCGGTACCGAACTGGGTTCCGCTGCTTGCCAAGAGCCTGGCCCTGCTGGGCGTCATCGCCGGCTTCATGGCCGGTGGTGTATTGGCAGCGATGTGCTTTCAGCTGGTCAAGGGCGGTGTGCCGCTGCAACCGCTGCTGTACCTGCAGGGCTCCCTGCAAGGCAGCGCTTTCTTCGTTCTGATGGGCTTGCTGGCGCTCGCGCTGCAGGTGCTGTGCAACAACAAGTTCGTCGGCTATCTGGCCGTCATTTTGCTGCTGGCGTGGCAGCTGGTATTCGGTGTGCTGCACTTCGACCACAACCTGTACAACATCGCCGGCCTGCCCCAGGTCCAGTACTCGGACATGAACGGCTTCGGCCACTTCCTCAGGGGCTGGTACTGGTACCTGCTGTACTGGGGTCTGTTTGTGCTGAGCCTGCTGCTGCTGGCGCATGGCTTCTGGGTGCGCGGCGTGTCACAGGAGTGGCGCGTGCGCTTGCGCTTGGCGCACCGGCGCCTGCGCGGTCTGGCCGGTGGCGCACTGGCCCTCAGCCTGTGCGGCTTTGCCGCCACCGGTGGCTGGATCTTCTACAACACCAACGTCCTGAACGAGTACCTTGCGGGCGACGAGCAGATGGACCGACAGGTCAGCTTCGAGAAGAAATACCGGCAATACAAGAGCCTGCCGCAACCGCGTGTGACCGAAGTCCGCGCCAATGTGGACATCTTTCCGTCCCAGCGCCGCCTGGTGATCGATGGCCACTACCGCCTGGTCAACAAGCACAGTAGCGCCGTGGATACGCTCTACGTGCAGGTGGTGCCGCGCACAAAGACCGTGCTGCGCAGTCTGCCGGCGCACCAGGTGACGCTGGACGACGCCTTGCTGGGCTTTCGCATACTGAAGCTGGCGCAGGCCATGCAGCCGGGAGCAGCAATCGACATGGACTTCAGCGTGACGCTGGAAAACCAGGGCTTTAGCAATGACGGCAGACCCGACAGTCTGAACCTGAACGGCAGCTTCTTCAACAATATGCAGGTCTTTCCCGCCCTGGGCTACGGCGGCAACGAGCTGATGGACCGCAACGAGCGGCGCAAACGCGGTCTGGGTGAACCAAAACGCATGCCCAAGCTCGAAGACGAAGCGGCGCGCGCCAACCATCAACTCGACAGCGAGGCCGACTGGATCGCCTTTGAGACCACGGTCTCCACCAGCGCGGATCAGATCGCGCTGGCGCCGGGCTATCTGCAGAAGACCTGGGAGAAGGACGGTCGGCGCTATTTCCACTACAAGATGGACCGCCCGATGCTGCCTTTCTTCGCCTACCTGTCAGCGCGCTGGCAGGTCCGCAAAGGTGACTGGAAAGGGCTGCCGATCGAGATCTACTTCGACCCCCAGCACGGCTACAACGTGGACCGCATGATCACAGCCACGAAGAAATCACTGGACTACTTTAGCGCCAACTTCACACCCTACCAGCACAGGCAGGTGCGGATTCTGGAGTTCCCGCGCTATGCCTCGTTTGCCCAGTCTTTCGCCAACACCATTCCCTACTCGGAGGCGATTGGCTTCATTGCCGATCTGCGCAAGGCCGAGGACGTCGATTACGTGTTCTACGTTACGGCGCACGAGATGGCGCACCAGTGGTGGGCACATCAGGTCATTGGCGCCAACGTGCAGGGAGGCACGATGCTGGTGGAGTCGCTGGCGCAGTACTCGGCACTGATGGTGATGGAGAAGGAATATGGAAGGGAGCACATGCGCCGCTTCTTCAAGGAGGAACTCGACAAGTACCTGCGTTCGCGCCGTGGCGAGCAGATTGAAGAGCTGCCGCTGTTTCGGGTTGAAAACCAGCCCTATATCCACTACAACAAGGGCGCCCTGGTGTTCTACCGCCTGCGTGAGGAGATCGGTGAGGCGGCACTGAACCGCGCGCTGCAGCGTTTCCTGCAGGACAAGGCCTATCAGGCAGCGCCCTACACCACCAGCCGCGAGTTGCTCAGCTATATCCGCGCTGAAGCCGGCGCCGACAGGCAGGACCTGATCACCGACCTGTTCGAGAGAATAGTGTTCTACGACAACCGCGTGGTCGAAGCCAGCGCCAAGCAGCGAGCGGACGGCCAGTGGGATGTCACGCTGAAGCTGCACCTGGCCAAGCTGGAGGCCGACGGCAAGGGCAAGGAGACCGTGCGCGTTTACGACGAGCCGGTAGAGATCGCCATCTTCGCCAGAGCCCCCGGTGCCAAGGAGGCCGACGAAAAGCTGCTGTTCAGCGAGAAGCGCCGCTTGCAGGGCGAGGAGCCGGTGCTGACGATCACGGTGAAGGAGAAACCGTATGAGGCCGGGGTCGACCCCTACAACAAACTGATCGACCGGGTCTCAAGTGACAACCGCAAGCAGATCAGCCTCGAATAGCTGCCATCCTAGGCCGGCATTTGTCATCCCGGGCCGCCATTTGTCATCCCGGACTCGATCCGGGATCCAGTGCCACACCGAAACTGGATTGCGGATCAGGCCTGCCCCGGACTCGATCCGGGGCAGGCCTGATCAACCGAGTGACTTGACAACGCGGTGACATGACTGCGCGGTGGCGTGAATTCCGGAAATGTCTTTAAGGGGCGCCCTTGACGTACTTGTCAAACCAGCCAACCAGTTCAAAAAGCAGTTGCTCGTTGGACTCCATCGCGGAGTACCAGTGCGGTTCGTGCGGCAGCATGACCAGGCGCGAGGTGCCGCCGTTGCCGCGCAGCGCTTCGTAGAGTTTGCTCGCCTGCAGCGGTGTGGTTCCCGGATTGGCGTCATCGGCGCCGTGGATGATGAGCAGCGGCGTCTTCAGCTTGTCGGCAAAGAAGAAGGGGGATGCCTTGCGATAGACCTCGGGCGCTTCCCAGACCGAGCGGCGCTCGTTCTGGAATCCGAACGGTGTGAGTGTCTTGTTGTAGGAGCCGCTGGTAGCCACACCGGCGCGGAACAGATCGGAATGCGCCAGTAGATTGACGGTCATCAGCGCGCCATGGCTGTGCCCGGTAACGCCGATGCGTTTCGGATCCGCGACTCCAAGGCGCACTGCCTCGTCGACCGCTGCCTTGGCATCCGCGACCAGCTGTTCAAGGTAAGTGTCGTAGGCTTTCTTCGGGTCACCAATGATCGGGAAGGACGCGTTATCGATGATGGCGTAACCCGCCAGCAGAAGCAGCCGATAGTTACGCAGTCGGGTGAACGTGGCCTGCGAACCGGTCACCTGAGCCGCTTTGGAGGCATCCGCATAGTCCCGGGGATAGGCGTACAGAATCGTCGGAACGCGCGTGCCTTCCTGGTAGCCAGGCGGCGTGTACAGCGTGAAAGAAAGATCCAGCCCGTCAGCGCGCTTGTACTTGACCAGCCGCTTCTTGATCGCACGCACTGCCGGTGTCGGATCGGCAATCTGCGTCACGGCTGCCCTGCTGGAGGCAAACACCGCCTCGCTGGCGGGCGCCTGCTGCGCCGCGCCCAGCGTTCTCAGATAGGCGTTCGGCGGCTCGTTCACCGACTGATGCCAGGTCAGGAAGTTGCGTGGGTCGGCCCCCCTGAAGGAGAGAAAGCGTTCGTAAGAATCCTTGTCGCTGCGAAACAGGCGTTCGGACTTTTTCGTCTTCAAGTCCAGACGATCCAGAAAAGGGCGGTCTCCATCCGGCGACGATCCATTGCCCGCCAGATAAATCGAATCACCCTCCACGCGAACCAACCAGAATCCATTGGCCTGTTGTCGGTGCACGGGTTGACCCGGATTGGCATATTTTTCCTCCGAAGAAAGATCCCAGAGCACGCGCGGCGCTTGTTGCGGCTCATCCACATTGAACAGTGCGGTGCGTCTCCAGTGCCGGTTGTGGTCGTATTCGTGTACCAGCGCAATCTCGGGTCGCTCGCTCCACGAAATACCCTGCAGCCGCTGTTCGGTGCGCGTCAGTTCCACTGCCGCCGAGGTGAATGGCGCTTTCAGCATCATGACCTTGTCACGCGCCGCCACCTTGACGTTCCAGTCACCGCCGTCCAGCGCTTCGGCCCACAGCAGCGTCGCCGGTTCGCTAGGGCGCCAAAAAAAATCGCGCGGCCCCAGCGGAACACCGTGAATCGGCACCCGGTCCGCCAGCGCCAGTTTGGCAATGGTCTGAACAGTGGGCCGGTCGCGGCTCGCTGTGTCCCAGACTTCGACCGTGCGCGGGAAACGGTCGTGCGTCGTGACATACGAGTAGGGCTTGTGAATCGCGCTCACCAGCAAGTGTCGTCCGTCGGGTGCACTCTCCAGCAAGTCGTACAGGCCCGGCGTCCCCAGCAAGGTGATGGCCGAACTGGCGGCATCGACCAGGGCCAGTTGTGAAGCCGCGTAATAGTCAAACAAATCCTCGTCATGGCCGCTGCCCAGCGTGTCGCGGTTCTCATAGGTACTGCTTTGACCCTGCGCGCCACCGGTCTCCTGGATGCTGGGGCCAGCCGGCACCAGCGGCTTGGCTGGCGGCGCTCCCAGCTTGTCTGGCACCAGCTTGACCAGCATCGTCTTCTGGTCGGGCATCCATTGCAGTTCGCTGCCGAACATCGGGTTCAGACGGACCCCTGGCACTTGCCGGACTTTGCCGCTGCGGGCATCACCAATCCATAGCTCAACCGAAGTCGAAGCCACGTTCGCAAAGGCGAAATGCTTTCCATCAGCAGACCACACCGGCGACTCCGGGCAGGACGGAGCAGGCAGTTGAACCGCCGTGCGCACACCATCGGCGATGCGAACCAACTCGAAACTTCTGACACAGGGGCGGATGCCGTAGCCACCCGGTGTGTCGTGTTTGCTGTGATTGCCCGGCTCGATGCGCACGCCGGCCAGCCGCAGAAAGGGCGTCGCCACCTTGGACAGCGGCGGATAGTCCTGCTGTGAAACCAGAAGAATCGTATCCTGCGTCGGACTCACATGGGCACTTGGCGGCGACGGCGCGCGCATCACATCCAGGATGGCTTTGGGTGGCTGGTCGTAACCGGCAGCGCCGGCCGACGCGGCGAGCGCCGCAACAAGAAAAAAAGTGAAGGCGTTCTGACGTAACACAGGTGTTTCCTTGCAGTAATCGTGGTCTGGAGTTCTAACCGAGGGCTTGGTCGATGTCCCAAAGGATATCGTCGATGTGCTCGATGCCGACCGACATGCGCACCATATCGGGCAACACACCGGCCGCGACCTGCTGCTCGGCATCAAGTTGCCGGTGCGTGGTCGATGCCGGGTGGATGATGAGCGTGCGCGTGTCGCCAATGTTGGCCAGGTGGCTCAAGAACTGCGCCGCTTCAATAAAGCGCACACCGGCAGACAGGCCACCCTTGACGCCGAAAGCCAACAGGCCCGAGGCCCCCGCCACGCCATCAATCTGGCGCATCTGCTTCTTCACCAGGGCGTGCTGCGGATGCTCGGGCAAGCCGGGATAGTTGACCCAGCTGATGCGTGGATCGTTCTGCAGGAACTCGGCCACCTTGAGAGCGTTGCTGCAGTGGCGCTCCATGCGCACGTGCAGGGTTTCCGTGCCTTGCAGAATCTGCCAGGCGCTCATGGGCGACAGGGCCGCACCGTAAACCCGCAAGGTTTCCATGCGGGCGCGCATGGTGAAGCCGAAATCGCCAAAGGTCTCGTAAAACCTGACACCGTGGTAGCCCTTGGAAGGTTCCGTCATGCCCGGAAACTTGCCATTGTCCCAGGGGAACTTGCCGCCCTCAACCAATACGCCGGCCAGCGTCGTGCCATGCCCACCGAGGTATTTGGTGGCTGAATGCACGACGATGTCGGCACCCAGGCGCAAGGGATTGCACAGAAAGGGCGAAGGCACCGTGTTGTCAATCACCAGCGGTACGCCATACGCGTGAGCCACCTCGGCCACGGCCGCAATGTCGAGCATGATCAGACTCGGGTTGCCCAGACTCTCGGCAAAAACGGCGCGCGTATTGGGCCGCATGGCCGCAGCAAAAGCCTCGGGCTGCGTGGCATCGACAAAGCTGGTTTCAATACCAAAGCGCGCCAGGTTCACCGCCAGCATCGAGACACTGCCGCCATACAGCGCGCCGGCCGCCACTACATGATCACCCTGCTGCAGGATGGTCATCAGAGCCATGGCCTCGGAAGCCATGCCGCTGGCCGAAGCCAGTGCGGCGCGACCAGCCTCCAGCGCCGCCACCCGCTCTTCCAAAGCCGCTACGGTGGGATTGGACAGGCGCGAATAAACGTTGCCAAAGGTCTGCAGGTTAAACAGGCTGGCCGCGTGCTCGGTGCTGTCAAAAACAAAGCTGGTGGTCTGGTAGATCGGCAGCGCGCGCGCACCGGTGGCGCTGTCTGGTGTCTGCCCGGCGTGAATGGCCAGCGTTTCGGCTTGAAATTGGTGTTCGGGCATAGCAGGCTCTAAACCGGGCGTTTGGCAGAAATGATCTTGGTATCCACGCCGACCAGATTCAACCCGCCGAACAGCCGCGCATATTCGATCTTGACGCAGCGGTCCATCACCGAATCCAGACCGGCATCGCGCGCCAACTGGTCGGCCTCGACGTTGGTGACGCCGATTTGCTGCCACAGACAGTGCGCGCCAATCTGCAAGGCCTGCCGGGCAATCGGCAGCACATCTTCGGTGCGCCGAAACACGTCAACCAGATCCACCGGGATCGGGATTTCGAGCAGGCTGGCATAGCAGCGTTCACCCAGAATTTCGGTACCGGAAGCGGCGTAGCGCGGGTTCACCGGGATCACCCGAAAGCCATGCTCCTGCATGTACTTGGCAGCGAAGTAGCTGGGCCGGTGCCATTCGGCAGAAAGCCCAACCACGGCAATCGTGTGGTTTTGTTTGAAGATTCTGCGCAGCTGCTCGATGGTATTCATGAAGGACCTGGCTCAGTACCAATCTGGTGGTCGGCGATGCAGGCACAGCACCTGCGAAATGTGCATTATGAGTCAGAAGCCGGACCCGCCTGAGCCCAACACTGTTCACCTAATGTCATTGCGGGCTCGACCCGCAATCCATGCACCAAGAACCGCTGGATGCCGGATCGAGTCCGGCATGACAAAGTAAACAGTATCGCGCCCAAGCCACCACGGCCACCCTAGAATCGGCGCTGCTCCCAACCTCTTCACGACCAGCCGACCCGCCATGTCCAAGCTCTATTTTCGCTACGCGGCGATGAATGCCGGAAAGTCCACCATGCTTTTGCAGGCCGCCCACAATTACATGGAACGCGGTATGGCGGTCAAGCTCTTCACCGCCGGCGTGGATGACCGACACGGCGTCGGCATCATTCATTCGCGCCTGGGCATTGAGCGAAGCGCCTTGACCTACGACCAGTCAACCTCCTTCGACAAGGGCATTCTCGATCCCGACACCGCCTGCGTCTTCGTCGATGAGGCGCAGTTTCTGACACCGCAGCAAGTCCATCAACTGCATCGCCTGTCGCACCTGTCTGACGTACCCATCATCTGCTACGGCTTGCGCAGCGACTTCCTTGGCATGCCTTTTGAAGGAGCGGCCATGTTGCTGACGCTGGCCGATGACATTGAGGAGATCAAGACCATTTGCGCCTGCGGCAAAAAGGCCAGCATGAACGCACGTATCGACAGCCAGGGCAGGCGCGTGCACACCGGTGAACAGATCCTCATTGGCGGCAACGTCAGCTACCGCGCCACCTGCCCGGACTGTTTTTACCGCGAACCGAGCTAGATTATTCCGGCGCCACCGCCGCGCCCTCGATCCCGTGGCGCTTCAAGGCATTCGCCACAAACCCGGACGCCTTCATCTGCTGGACAAACTCGCTCACATAAGCAGTGCCGACGGCGCGACCCTTGGGTATGCCCATCGCCTGATTGATGACCATGAAACGACCGTCGAGCAGACGCAGCCCCGGCAGCCGCTTGGCGTCGGCTTCGAGTTGCTGCTTCACGCCTGCTGCCACTTCGATCCTGTCGGCGAGCATCATATCGGTCACCGCCGGCGAGGTTGGCGCGCGCACGATCTTGGCCTTTTTCAGTTCGCGCGTCAGATACAGGTCGTAGGCACTGCCACGACCGACGGCCACACGCACGCCTTCGCGGTCAACGTCCTCATTGCGCGCAATCGCTGAACTCCCGGGCACCAGATAGGCACCTTCGATGACGACATAGGCCGGTGTGAAATCAATATCGGCGGCGCGCACCGGATCAATGGCGAAGAATCCGATATCCCACTCGCCCTTCTTGATGCCTTCGACCACCTTGCCGGCCGCCGTGTACAGCACCAGTTCCACTGGCACCTCCAGACGTCGCCCCAACTCGCGTGCCAGATCAACCGATGCGCCGCGCGCCTCACCGGTTGCCGCGTCACGGACGGCCAGAATCGGGTTGCCAAAGTTGATGGCTGCGCGCAAGGTGCCCGAGGGCGCCAGCACCGCTCGGGCCGCGGCGGAGGGTGACGCTGGCGCCAGCACGACACTGGAACAAGCGCAAAGCAGCGTGGCCGCTGCGAGCAGTGTGACTGCATGAACCATGGGGTGTTTGATATTGAGCATGGGTTTCATCCGAAAGAGCGCTCTTGGGCCAGTGAACCCAGTCGCGCTGTGATGGCAAAGAACTCGGCCACCGTGTCCTCGATGATCTGCTGCGCCGTCTTGACCGAATCGATCAGGCCTGCGCTTTGCCCGGCCAAGGCAGGTGCAGCCTCCATGTCGCCGCCGAAGTAAACGCCCAGAATGCCCTGCAGCGCATCGGCGCTCATGACGCCCTGCTCATAGATGGCCTGCGTGAGTTGTGATTTGAGAGCGCGGATGCAGGGCGTGGATTTCTTGTTAAGCATCCAGGTGCCGGTTTCGCTGGCCCCGACGATCGCGTTCTTGTAGTTGGCGTGCACCGGACTCTCCTGGCAGCAGACAAAGCGGGTGCCCATCTGGATGCCCTCCGCGCCGAGCGCAAACGCCGCCGCCATGCCGCGGCCATCGCAAATACCACCGGCCGCGATCAGCGGCACATCGGTACGAGCGCGAATCGCCTGCAGCAAGACCAGCGTGGAGACCTCTTCCGGATTCTTGAAGCCACCGCCTTCAGCGCCTTCGACGACCAAGCCGTCGATGCCGGCGTCAACGCACTTGAGCGCGGTGTCGACCGTGGGTACCGCGTGGTAGACGGTGATGCCGGCATCCTTCAGCGGTGCAATGAACTTGGCCGGACTGCCAGCCGAAGTCGTGACGAACTTCACACCCGATGCGCAGACAAAGCGCAACATCTGATCGTCGCGCAGAAAGCGGATCGGCAGATTCACGCCAAAAGGCAAGCCGAGCGCGCTCATCCTGCTGATCTCGGCCTGGCAGATTGCGGTTTCACCGGAAGAGGTTTCGATGATGCCCAGGCCACCTGCGCGTGAAACGGCAGAAGCCAGCGCTGTGCGCGCGATCCAGCCCATGGGCGCTTGCACAATGGGGTAACGGGCGCCGGTATGGGCAATAACACGATTCATGGCGAGTCCGATCAAGTTGGCTGCAGGCTACATGATAGAAGCTTGCCCTGCCGGGTATGCACAAAGCCTCAAGGGCGGCGACAATCGGTGTCTTTAATCACTTTGAGGTCCTTGGAATGAGATCGATGAAATCTGGAATGCTGGTCGCCAGCGTAGCGTCTTTGTTGGCTCTTGCCGGCTGTAACCTGGATCTAAGCCCGAAAACGGCAGCGTCGGCCGAGAATGGCGTGACCGTGGCCACCGTCAACGGCACAGCCATCAGCAAGAATCGCATCGACATGCTGCTCAGCCAGGGCGCTGGCCAGGGTCGACCCGACACGCCAGAGGCCCGGCTGGCCATCATCGACCAGTTGGCGATGCAGATGGTGATTGCCGAAGAAGCCACCAAGAAGGGCATGGATAGATTGCCCGAGGTGACGGAGCGCCTGGAGATGGTCCGCCAATCGGTCCTGGCCAACGCCTATGTGCAGGACTTCATGAAAACCCATCCGGTCACCGACGAAGCCCTGAAAGCCGAATACGACCGGATCAAGGCTACCGTGACCGGCAAGGAGTACAAGGCACGCCACATCCTGGTGGAAAAAGAAGCCGACGCCAAGGACATCATCGCCAAACTCCAGAAGGATGTCGGTGCCTTCGGCAAACTGGCACTGGAAAAATCGAAAGACCCGGGCTCCAAGACGCGCGGCGGCGACCTGGGCTGGTTCGATCCGAGTCGCATGGTGCCGGAATTTGGCGCTGCCGTGAGCAAGCTCGAAAAGGGCAAGTTCACGCAGGAGCCGGTGAAGTCGCAGTTTGGTTACCACGTGATCCTGCTCGACGACAGCAAGCCGGTCGAAGCGCCACCGCTGGAGCAGGTCAAGCCCAATCTGACGCAGCAGTTGCAGCAGCAGAACCTGAAGAAGCAGCTTGACGATCTCAAGAGCAAGGCCAAGATCGAGATCGTAGCGGCCGCTCCGGCAGCCTCAGCAGCGGCGCCAGCGGCATCTGCTGCCTCAGGCACCAAATAGTCCAGGCGCTGGAGGGAGGATATGGCCCATCCGGTTCAATCCCTGGCAGTGACACTGTGCACTGCCCTGGTTTGTGGCTGCGCCACACCCAACCCGCCCCAACCGGCTGCCGTGCCTGAACTCAAGGCTGGCAGGCTGATTGGCTACCTTCCCATCAGCGAGCGCGTCAACTCCAGTGCCATCCTTCCAGCGCCACCTGCTGGCGCTGCGACGGCGACCGACGAAGCTGTCAGCCGCGCCGCTCTGCGTTTGCGCGGCACAGCGCGCTGGAAGCTGGCTGCCAGCGATGCCAATGTGAATTTTCCGGAAGCGGCAGGCGTCTATTCATGTGCCGTCGGTGCGCCTATCAGCGCCAAAGATACGCCTTATGTGTATCAGATCCTGCGCCGCGCTGCGAGCGACGCGGGCTATGCAGGCGACGGCGCCAAAGACCTCTACAAACGCAGTCGGCCGTTTGTCGTCAACAAGCAGGCACCCTGCACGCCTGATGAGATGAACAGCCTGGGAACCGACCGCTCCTACCCTTCAGGCCATTCGTCAACCGGGACGGTGTGGGCCCTCATTCTGGCCGAACTGGCACCGGACAGGACGGTGCAGGTGCTCAGGCGGGGTCAGGCTTTCGCCGAAAGTCGCGTCGTATGCAATATGCACTGGCAAAGTGACACCGTTCAAGGCCGCTTCGTCGGCGCCTACTCCTACAGCCGCATGCAAGCCAGCCCTGAGTTCCAGGCCGACATGCGGGCTGCGCGCAAGGAGTTGGCTGAAGTCAGAGCACGCAAGCTTGCACCGACGCGGGATTGCGAAGCGGAAGCCGAGGCGCTGAAAACAGACTTGCCTCCAGCAGAAGGCGCTGCCAATTGAAATGGTGGGACGTGAAGGACTTGAACCTTCGACCAAAGGATTATGAGTCCTCTGCTCTAACCAACTGAGCTAACGTCCCGACCGAAGACGGATTGTACGGGCCCACCTGTGGCGGCTCGGCGATTCGGCTTGGCCCCGGTGGACTTGTCAGCATGCGCAAGGTAGTTTATACAATTGGCTATCATTGATACTGTTCCAACGCTGTGAGGCACACCCAATGTCCTACCTGAAATTCCTCAACCTGGTCGACGCCGTGCGTCAACTGCCAAGCTATCCAGCCATGGATTCGACCGAGGTGCGCTTGCTCAACAGCCTGGCCGTCATATGGCACGAGGGCAAGAAGATTAGCGTGCTGGAAGCCATGAACATGCTAGCCGACGTTTCACCCAGCTCTGTGCACCGGCGGCTCAAGACGCTACGGGCCAAAGGATTCATCAAACTGCAGGAAGACGAGTTTGACAATCGGATCAAGTACATCGTCTCCACGCCTCTGGCACACAAGTATTTCAACAAGATGAACGAATGCCTGGTGAAGGCTCTTGCGTGACAGTCAAGCGCAATCTGCTGGTGGTTGTGGCCACAGCGATTGCGTATGTCGGGCTTGTTAAGCTCAACGACTATTTCTTTTCCTCGTTTTCTTTTTCCAATGGCGTGGACTGGATTTTCTTGCCCAGTGGACTGCGCCTTGCCTTCATTCTTGTTTTTGTTGAGTGGGGTGCATTCGGTGTTGCCATCGCGTCAATACTGCTGAGCTATTTCTCGCCTTCGGCAGGTGACCTTGTGACGAGTCTGGTTACCGGAATCATTTCCGGCTTCGCTCCCTTGCTGGCAAGACAGGTCTGCATTGACCTTCTGAAACTTGACGCTGACCTGCGCAATCTCAGTACCTCCATTCTGTTCAAGATCTCCGCCGTGTTCGCCATCTTCAGCGCCTTGCTGCATCAACTCTGGTACACATGGCTTGGTCAGACCCCCAACTTCATCTACAGCACTCTGGTAATGATGGTGGGCGACTTTACCGGGACCGTGCTGGTGCTTTATGCGTCCAAATTTGTGCTGACGACGCTGTTGCCAACCGTGGGAAGCAGGTCAAGCTAAGAGCCGCTTGTCGCAGGCTACTTGTGGTGGCTCAGGGCGTTGCTGACGAGTTTGGAGGTGATGTCCACGATCTGGATCATGCGGTCGTAGGCCATGCGCGTCGGGCCAATCACGCCCAGTGTGCCAACCACCTGACCATCCACTTCGTAAGGCGCGCTGACGATGGACAGATCCTCAAAAGGCACGACCTTGCTCTCGCCGCCAATGAAGATGCGCACGCCTTCGGCCTGGCCGGCAATGTCGAGCAGTCGCATGAGCTGGGCTTTTTGCTCGAACAGTTCAAAGGCGCGGCGCAAATGCCCCATGTCGTTCGAAAAGTCGGTCACCGCCAGCAGGTTGCGCTCACCTGAAATCACGACCTCGTCCTGGGTTTCCGAGATGGCGTCCGAACTGACGGCAACCGCAGCCTGCATCAGGCTGGCAATTTCGGAGCGCAGTGTTTCAACCTCGCGCTGCAGGCGTTCGCGCACCTGCTCGATGGCCAGTCCTACGTAGTGGCTGTTCAGGTAATTGGCCGCTTCGACCAGTTGCGCCTGCGAATAATCGACCTCGGTAAAGATGACACGGTTCTGCACGTCGCCTTCGGGTGAGACGATGATCACCAGCAGACGCCGCTCGGACAGGCGCAGGAATTCGATATGCCGAAAAACCGAGGAACGTCGTGGCGAGATCACGACACCAACAAACTGCGACAGGCTCGATAGCAGGTTGGCCGCGTTGGAGATCACTTTTTGCGGCTGATCGGGCGCCAGACTTTGCGTTGCCAAGTGGCCGCGACGCACGGTCAGCATGGTGTCGACAAACAAACGGTAGCCGCGCGCGGTGGGTATCCGTCCAGCCGATGTATGCGGGCTGACGATCAGACCCAGGTCTTCCAGATCCGACATCACATTACGGATCGTGGCCGGCGACAATTCAAGCCCGGAAGCTTTGGATAGCGTGCGCGAGCCCACCGGCTGCCCATCGGCAATGTAGCGCTCAACCAGCGCTTTCAACAACAACTTGGCACGATCATCGAGCATCGGGTCATTTTAGTGATGTAATTTGCGGATGAAGTCGAAATTCCCGCTGGTGGCACTGATTGGCAAATACCAGACCGTTGCGTCCGGTGCGTCGGGTGCGTCCTCGCGCAATGTGCTCGAAGACATCGCCCAGTTCCTGCACGCCCAGGGTTGCGACGTGATTTTCGAGCACGACACTGCGCTCAACATGGGTATCTCCGGTTACCCGGTGCTCGGTCTGCAGGCCATTGGCAAGCAGTGTGATCTGGCACTGGTGGTGGGCGGCGACGGTACCATGCTGGGCATTGGCCGCCAGCTCGCTCCTTTTGGCGTGCCGCTGATCGGCATCAATCAGGGGCGGCTCGGATTTATCACTGATATCCCACTGGGCAGTTTCAGGACCACGCTGGCCCCCATGCTGCAGGGCCAGTTTGAAGAAGACCACCGCAGCCTGATTCATGCCCGCGTGCTGCGCGACGGGCATTGCGTTTTTGACGCGCTGGCCATGAACGACGTGGTGGTGAACCGCGGCGCAACCTCGGGCATGGTCGAGTTGCGGGTTCAGGTCGACGGCCGGTTTGTGGCGAACCAGCGCGCCGACGGTCTGATCATTGCAACGCCTACCGGCGCCACGGCCTACGCACTCTCAGCGGGCGGTCCCATACTGCATCCCTCGATTCCGGGCTGGGTTCTGGTGCCGATTGCGCCGCACACGCTGTCGAATCGTCCGATCGTTCTGGCCAACGCCACCGAGATCGCCATCGAAGTGGTGGCCGGACGCGATGCCAGCGCCAGTTTTGACACGCAGTCGCTGGCCTCGCTGCTGCACGGCGACCGCATCGTGGTGACCCGCTCGGAGCACCATGTACGTTTTCTGCATCCCAAGGGCTGGTCCTACTTTGACACCCTGCGCCAGAAGCTGCACTGGAATGAGGGGGTGGCCTGATCGTGGCGCTGCGCCGTATTGTTCTGCGCAATTTCGTCATCGTCAGTGAGCTTGAGCTCGATCTGACCAGTGGCTTCACGGTCCTGACGGGCGAAACCGGCGCTGGCAAGTCCATCCTGATTGACGCGCTGCAACTGGCCACCGGCGGACGCGCCGATGTGGGGCTGATCCGTGAAGGCAGTGACAAGACCGAGGTCAGCGCCGAGTTCGATGCGGCACCGGCGCTGACACCCCTGCTCGAGGCTGGTGGTTTTGAGCCCGGCGAGACACTGCTGCTGCGGCGCACGCTTGACCTGCAGGGCAAGAGTCGCGCCTGGATTAACGGCAGCCCGGCCACCGCCACCCAGTTGCGCGAACTCGGCGAGCAGTTGCTCGACATTCACGGCCAGCACGCCTGGCAGAGTCTGACCCGACCGGACGCAGTGCGTGCGCTGCTTGACGCCTATGGCCGGGTCTCGTCAGCGCCACTCGCTGCCCTGTGGCAGGACTGGCGCCAGGCGCAAAGCGAGTTGGCACAGGCGCAGGCGGCGCAGGCCTCCTTGCAGAGCGAGCGCGAACGCCTGGTCTGGCAATTGGCCGAGCTGGAGAAGCTCGCACCCCGACCCGACGAATGGGAGGAGCTCAACACCGAGCAGGGTCGTCTGTCCAATGCACAAGCGCTGCTTGACGCGGCCCAAAGCGCGCTGCAGACGCTCGACGACGATGACAGCAGCGCGCGCAGCACGCTTCATGCAGCGCACCAGGCACTGCACCAGCACGAGCATCTTGAGAGCGCTTTCAGGGAACTCACCGAACTGCTGTCTTCCAGCCTGGCGCAGGTGCAGGACAGCGTGCACGCACTGCGCGCCTACCTGCGCAAGACCGAGCCGGACCCGCAGCGCTTGGGCGAACTCGATGCCCGCATGGCAATGTGGTTGTCGCTGGCGCGGCGTTACAAGCGAGCGCCAACCGAGTTATCGGGGTTGCTGGGCAGTTGGCGGCTGGATCTCCAGAAGCTCGACGCCGCAGCCGATCTGGAGGGCCTGCAGGCAAGCGAGAATGCGGCAGCGCAAGCCTATGTGCGGGAAGCCAGATTGCTGTCTGGCGCGCGTGCCAAGGCAGCGCCGCTGCTGGCCGCCGCCATCACGCAGGCGATGCAGGGTCTGGGCATGCAGGGCGGCCAGTTTGAGGTGGCGCTGCAAGTAGCAGCGCAGCCCATGCAACATGGCCTGGAAGAGGTGAGCTTTCTGGTGGCCGGTCATGCCGGCAGCACACCGCGACCCGTCGGCAAAGTGGCCTCCGGGGGTGAGCTTTCGCGCATGGCGCTGGCGATTGCCGTCACCACGAGTGCGCTGGGCACTGCGCAGACGCTGATATTTGACGAGATTGACGCTGGCGTGGGCGGCGCCGTGGCGCAAACCGTCGGGCGCTTGATGAAGCAGTTGGGCATCGACCGGCAAGTGCTGGCCGTGACCCATTTGCCGCAAGTGGCGGCGAGCGCCGACTGGCATCTGGTGGTAGCCAAGCAAACGCAGGGCCAGACGACGCTGAGCTCGGTTGCCAGCGTACAGGGTGCGCAGCGCGTGGCCGAGGTGGCGCGCATGCTCGGTGGCGAGCGGGTTTCGGAGACGACGCTGGCGCACGCCCGGGAAATGTTGCAAGTACAGGAGCAAGCTCATGCATATTGAACAGCCCAAGCTGCAGGTCGTTCTGATCACAGGCATGTCGGGCTCCGGCAAATCCGTGGCGCTGCATGCGCTGGAGGATGCGGGCTTTTTCTGCGTCGACAATCTGCCGCCCGAACTGCTGCTGCCTTTTGTGACGCTGGAGCGCCAGCACAATGCGAGCCGGGTCGCGATTGCGATGGATGCGCGCAACGCCAGTGCACTGCCTTTGTTGCCAGCCCAGCTCACGCTGCTGAAGGATCAGGGAATCAAGGTCAAGTCGCTGTTTCTGGACGCCACCACCGATACCCTGGTGCGGCGTTATTCCGAGACGCGTCGCAAACACCCGCTTTCACAGACCGTCTCCGATCCGTCGGACTCCAACCTGCGCCGGGCCCTGGTCGATGCGATTGAAGCCGAACGCGAGTTGCTGATCACGCTGCGTGATCAGGCGCACGTCATTGACACCAGCATCATCCGCCCCTCGCAGTTGCAGGGCTACGTGAAATCGCTGATTACAGCGGCGGGCGAGCAACTTACCCTGGTCTTCGAGTCCTTTGCCTTCAAGCGCGGTGTGCCGACCGACGCCGACTACGTCTTCGATGTGCGCATGCTGCCCAATCCGCACTACGAACCAGCGCTGCGGCACCTGACCGGCAAGGACGAAGCGGTTGCTGCCTTCCTGCGGTCCCAAACGGACGTGATGCAGATGCAGGAGCAGATTCATGGCTTCCTGAAGCACTGGCTGGATGCGCTGGCGCGCGATCACCGCAGTTACGTGACGGTGGCCATTGGCTGCACCGGTGGCCAGCACCGCTCGGTCTACCTGGTCGAGCAACTGGTGAGCCTGTTTGCAAGCAGGTGGGTTACGCTGACGCGTCACCGTGAGTTGGAGAGCCGCTGACTTGCATCAGCAACTTCCTGACCGGTGCGGGCAGACCCAGGCGCGGCCAATCCGAGGCCGCAACCCAGCCGCCGTCTGCGCCGGGTTTCGCCGATTTCGGCAACAGCACTTGAACCGGATGCAGGTACAGATCTTTGTGGGTCAGCACGTGCGTCAGTGCCGCCAGTTCATGCAGCGCCGCATGATGGTGCTTGGGTAGCGCTGCCTGCAAGGCCTCTCTATCGCTAAACAGGGCGCAGCAGTACAGGCCGCCCCAGACGCCGGGGCTGGGGCGCTTGCTCAGCCAGATGCGGCCATCGACGGTCTGCGCCAGCAGCAGCCAGATCGATTGCGCACTGCGCCTGACTTTGCGCGTCTTGACCGGGTAGCGCTGCATCTGGCCTAGCTTTCGCGCAACGCACTGCTGTGCCAACGGGCAAATTTCACAGACGGGACTGGCCTTGCACACCGTGGCGCCCAGATCCATCAGGCCCTGCGTGTAGCGCGGCATGGATTCACTCAAATCACGCCGCGGCAATAGCTGCGTGGCCAGACGCCAGAGTTCGCGTTCATTCGCTGCAAGCGACAGGTCGCCATCAAAGCCAAGCACGCGCGTCAGCACGCGCCGGACATTGCCATCCAGAATGGCAACGCGCTCGGCAAAACACAGTGCTGCGATGGCAGCCGCCGTGGACGGCCCAATACCCGGCAAGGTCTGCAGCCCTTGCGCGCTTGTCGGAAAGGTGCCGCCGTGGCGCTCCATCACCTGGACGGCGCACAAATGCAGATGGCGGGCGCGGCTGTAATAGCCCAGGCCACTCCAGAGCCCCAGCACCTCGTCCAGCGGCGCTGCCGCCAGCCTTGCCACGTCCGCAAAGCGCTGCAGGAAGCGCGCAAAGTAGTCGCGCACCGTTGCCACCTGGGTTTGCTGCAGCATGATTTCAGACAGCCAGACGCGGTACGGATCACGCGTGTTCTGCCACGGCAGGTCGTTGCGCCCACTGGCCTTCTGCCACTTCACCACCTTCGCAGCGATGGCCGGCAGCGTGGCTCGAACGCCGTCTTTCAGGCTTTCTGGCATTGCGGGCAGTAGAACGTCGAGCGCTGACCCTGGCGCAGCAACTTGATCGGCCTGGTGCAGACCCGGCAGGGTTCGCCCTGGCGCGCATAGACCATGGTTTCGAACTGAAAATGCCCCTTCTCGCCGCTGGCACTGGAAAAGTTGCGCAAGGTGCTGCCGCCGCTGACCAGCGCGCGCCCCAGGATGTCGCGAATCGCAGCGTGCAAGCGCGCCGCGCGCGGCCGGCTCAAACGAGCGGCAATGACAGTCGGGCGGATCCCGGCCAGAAAAAGCGCCTCACTGGCATAGATGTTGCCGACCCCAACCACCAGATCACCCGCCAGCAAGACCTGTTTGATCGCCGCCTTGCGGCGCTTCAAACCCGCATGAAAACTGTCCACATCGAAGTCGTCCGTCAAGGGCTCGACGCCGAGCCGTCCCAGCAATGTGCTGGCTACGCCCACATCCTGGGCTGGCGCGTACACCACTGCGCCAAAGCGGCGCGGGTCATTCAGGCGCAGCGTGCCCTGCGTGGTCACCATCTCGAAATGATCGTGCTTGCCCAGTGCCGGCAGCTCCGTGGCAAAGCTCAGGCTACCCGACATGCCCAGGTGCACCAGCAGCAAGCCCCGATCCAGATCGATCAGCAGGTACTTGCCACGCCGGCGCACTGAGCGCACGGTTCGCCCGACCAGTCGTGCTGGCGCACAGCCCAGTGGCCAGCGCAAGGCCTTGCCCATGCGCACAGAGAGAACTTGCGCGCCGGCGATCCTGCTGGCAAAACTCAGACGCGTGACTTCGACTTCGGGTAATTCAGGCATGACAAACGATGGATGCAGACATGGATTATTATGGTCCGATGCCGTTTTTCCATCGCTTCATGCTCCCGCTTCTCCTCGTCTGCGCACTCAGCGCGCAGGCTCAAACGCCCGACAGCGACACCGCCGCACCGGTGAGTTCCGCGCTCGACAGCGAGCTTTTTTACCAACTCCTGCTCGGAGAACTCAACGCGCGTGACGGCGAGCCAGGCACCGGCTACTCCTTGTTGCTCGATGCAGCCAGGAAGACGGGTGATGGCCGCCTTTACCAGCGCGCAGTCGACATCGCCTTGCAGTCGCGCTCCGGCGAAGCGGCGCTGGCGGCAGCGCGGGCCTGGCGTCAGGCCGTCCCCGCCTCCAGGGAAGCCAATCGCTATTTGCTGCAGATCCTGATCGGTCTGAACCGGATTGCTGAAACGCTGGAGCCACTCAAGCGCGAAGTGGCCAGTACCGATGCCAAGGAGCGCGCAGTGGCGATCGCGGCCATCCCGCGCTACTTTGCCCGCGCCAGTGACAAGAAACTTGCCGCGGCGACGACAGAGCAGGCCTTGGCGGCCTATCTGGGCACACCGGTGCCGGGTGTGGCTGCTTGGACCAGCATTGGTCGCCTGCGGCTGGAGGCGGGTGACAGCGTTGGCGCGCTGGAGGCAGCGCGCCGCGGTCAGGCACTGGACGCCAAGGCAGACGGCCCGGCGATGCTGGCTTTGTCAATGATGAATCCAAAAACACCGCAGGCCGAGGCGATCGTGAAGAAATACCTCGAGGCAGCGCCACCGGCCGAGTTCCGTATGGAATATGCAAGGATGTTGCTGGACACCCAGCGCTATAACGAAGCGGCGCAGCAGCTTCTGCTTGTGAGCACCGAGAAGCCCGATTACCTACCGGCCTGGCTGGTGCGCGGAGCGCTCGAATTGCAGGACGGAAAGCTCGCTGCGGCCGAGCAGTCCTTCAACCACTATGTCGATCTGGCGCTTGCCAAACGCGGCACGGCGGCCCGCGCCGAGACCAGCCGCGGTCTGAATCAGGCTTATCTCTCACTGGCGCAGATTGCCGAGCAGGGCAAGGATTTTGCCAAGGCCGATGGCTGGCTCAAACGCATCGACAACCCGGAGGATCTGCAGAGTGCCCAGTTTCGCCGCGCCTCGATGCTGGCACGCCAGGGCAAGCTTGAGGAGGCACGCAAGCTGATTCGCAGCCAGCCGGAAAAGTCAGCGCAGGACGCCCGCTTGAAGATTTCGGCGGAGGTCCAGTTGCTGCGTGACGGCAAACAGTACCGCAGTGCCTACGAACTCCTGGCCGAGGCCAGCGCGCGCCATCCGAACGATTTCGACCTGGTTTACGACATGGCCATGATGGCCGAGAAGCTGGGAAAACTTGACGAGATGGAGCGCCTGCTGCGCCAGGTGATGACCGGCAAGCCGGACTATCAGCACGCCTACAACGCGCTCGGTTTTTCGCTGGCCGAACGCAACACGCGGCTGGGCGAGGCGCGCCAGCTTGTTCTGAAGGCGCTGGAGTACGCGCCAGCCGACCCCTTCATCACGGACAGCCTGGCCTGGGTCGAATTCCGTGCCGGCAACCTGGCCGAAGCCCTGCACCTACTGCAAGGCGCCTTCAAGGCCAAACCGGACGCGGAGATTGCGGCGCATCTGGGTGAAGTACTGTGGACCCTGGGTCGGCGTGACGAGGCACTGAGTGTCTGGAAGGAAGGTGCCCAGATCAACGCCGACAACGAGACGCTGCTGGACACCCTCAAGCGGCTGCGTGTGAAGTTGTAATGCTGCTCCTCAGGGCCCTTCGCCTGGCGGCGCTTGCTGCCGCTGTTTTGCTCACAGCGTGCGCGGTGCCACCGCCCGCCAGTGAGGGCGCGCGTGCCAGCTACTGGCGCGGACGGCTCGCCATCACGATCCCATCGAGCCTGGAACAGACGTCAGCGCAGTCCCTGAGCGCCGGCTTTGAGCTCAGTGGCGACCCGCAGGCAGGCGCGCTGACCCTCTACACGCCGCTCGGAGGCACAGCCGCTGTGCTGTCCTGGAGCGCACGCAGCGCAACCCTGCGCAGCGCTGGCGAGACGCGAGACTTTGAGTCGCTCGAAGGCTTGATCCGGCACACGCTGGGCACCGAACTGCCGCTGGTTGCACTCTTTGCCTGGCTGGCCGGAGACAATAGGGAGGTCGCCGGCTGGCAGGCCGACCTCTCGCAGTACGCTGCGGGGCGCATACTGGCGCGGCGCACTGAGGCAGGATCCGAAGCACAAATCCGACTGATACTCGAAAAATGAAGTCGCTCTACGACATTGCAGCACCGGCCAAGCTCAACCTGTTCCTGCACGTCACGGGGCGCCGCAGTGACGGCTATCACCTGTTGCAGTCGGTCTTCATGCTGATTGACTGGCACGACACCCTGCATTTTGAACTGCGTGCGGACGGAAAAATCAGCCGTGAAGACCTGAGCACGCCGTTGCCAGCGGACGATCTGGTCGTGCGCGCGGCACGCGCCCTGCAGACCAGCAGCGCCAGCATCCTGGGGGCTCACATTGGCATTGAAAAGCGTATTCCGGCGCAGGCCGGCATGGGCGGCGGATCGAGCGACGCCGCGTCGACGCTGCTGGCCCTGAACCGTCTGTGGAAGCTCAACTATTCGCTGGAGAAGCTCAGCCAGATCGGCCTTGGGCTGGGCGCCGACCTGCCCTTCTTTCTGGCCGGACAAAACGCGTGGGTCGAAGGTGTGGGTGAAAAAATCACCCCAATCTCGCTGCCTGAGGGCCGTTTCCTGGTGGTGAAACCCGAGCAGGGACTGGAGACTCGCCTGATTTTCTCGGACCCGTCTCTGAAACGAGACAGCCAGACTGCTATAATTTCCGGCTTCTCAGCAGATGCATTCGGTTTTGGCCACAACGATCTGCAGAGCGTTGCCGAAAGAATTTGTCCGGGTGTGACGCAGGCCCTTGAATGGCTTGCCTCACAGGGCCTGAAAGGCCGCATGACGGGTTCTGGAAGTGCGGTATTTGCCCATGTATTACGGGAACCTGAGCACGGCGTCGTGCCAGACACGTTTCAGGTCAGGTTGTGTCGGAGTTTGGCTGTTCATCCCCTGGTGGGCTGGGCTAGCAGTAACAGTTTATCGGTTGATGGTCTTTGACCCTCAACCCGTGTAGGGGAGTCGCCAAGTTGGTTAAGGCACTGGATTTTGATTCCAGCATGCGAAGGTTCGAATCCTTCTTCCCCTGCCAAACAATTCGTTGTTCCTGTTGTGCGCTCGCGCGGCAGATACCGTAAGCAGAACGCACAGGCGCAAACATCACTCAACCGCTGGACTATTCATGCAGGCTCCTGAACCCCCTGATTTCATGGTTTTTACCGGCAATGCCAATCCCGGCATGGCCGCGCAGATCGCAAGCCATCTGAATATTTCGCTGGGTGCGGCGGCCGTGGGTCGTTTCTCCGATGGCGAAGTGTCGGTTGAAATCAACCAGAACGTTCGGGCACGCGACGTTTTCGTGGTGCAGTCAACCTGCGCCCCGACCAATGAAAACCTGATGGAACTGCTGATCATGGTCGACGCCCTCAAGCGCGCATCGGCCGAGCGCATCAGCGCTGTCATTCCCTATTTTGGCTATGCCCGGCAGGACCGCCGGCCACGCTCCAGCCGGGTGCCCATTACCGCCAAGGTGGTTGCCAACATGCTGCAGGCCGTGGGTGTGGCGCGCGTCCTGACCATGGACTTGCATGCAGACCAGATTCAGGGCTTTTTTGACATCCCGGTGGACAACATTTACGCCTCGCCGGTGCTGCTCGGGGATTTGCGGCAGAAGAACTATGAAGACCTGATTGTGGTCTCGCCCGATGTGGGTGGCGTGGTGCGCGCGCGGGCTCGGCCAAACAGCTCGATTGCGATCTGGCCATCATCGACAAGCGTCGGCCGCGCGCCAACGTCAGCGAAGTGATGCACGTGATTGGCGAAATTGATGGCCGCAACTGCGTCATCATGGACGACATGATCGACACCGCCGGCACCCTGGTGAAAGCCGCCGAGGTGCTGAAGACGCGTGGTGCAAAAAAGGTTTACGCCTATTGCACCCACCCGATTTTTTCCGGTCCGGCGATTGAACGCATCACCAATGGCACAGCACTCGATGAGGTGGTTGTTACCAACACCATCCCGCTGAGCCAGTCGGCTGCCACCTGCCGCAAGATTCGCCAGCTCAGCGTTGCACCGCTGATCGCCGAAACGATTCAGCGCATTGCCAAGGGCGAGTCGGTCATGAGATTGTTTTCGGATCAGGACAACCTCTTTTAGAGATTGCTGATCCGGACAAGCGTGGGTTCGCAGTACGCCCAAGGGCGTGCTGTCGAGCCTTTTTTAAGCCGGAGTCACACTGGTCGCGGTGGGCTCCTACAGGAGTGAAACTATGAAATTCGTCGCTTTTGAGCGCGCCAAGCAAGGTACGGGTGCGAGCCGCCGTCTGCGCATCTCCGGTCGTACGCCGGGCATCGTCTACGGTGCCGGGCTTCTGCCACAACAGATCGAAATCGATCACAACGCCTTGTGGCACGCCCTGAAAAAGGAAACTTTCCATTCGACCATTCTGGACATGGAGATGGACGGCAAAGACCACAAGGTCCTGCTGCGTGACGTGCAAATGCACCCGTACAAGCAGTTGATCCTGCACATCGACTTCCAGCGCGTCGACGCCAACACCAAGCTGCACATGAAGGTGCCGCTGCACTTCAGTGGCGACGAGAACTCGGTGGCTGTCAAGGCCGAGGGCTGCATGGCCAACCACGTCCTGACCGAAATCGATGTCATGTGTCTGCCGGCCGACCTGCCTGAGTTCATCTCGGTCGATCTGAGTGGATTGAAGAAGGGTGTATCGCTGCACCTGTCGGACATCGTGCTGCCCAAGGGCGTCTCGGCTGTCACGCACGGCAAGACCAATCCGGTCGTCGTTTCGGTTGTGGTGATTGGCGCTGCCGAAGCACCCGTGGCCGAGGTCGATCCGGCAGCCGCTGCGGGCGCACCGGCTGCTGCTGCCGCACCTGCCGCAGGCAAGGCCGCACCAGCGGCCAAGGCGCCTGCTGCCAAAGCACCTGCTGCCAAGAAGAAGTAGTCTGAGAGGGCCCACTTCGGTGGGCCACTCCAAACTTCATGATCAGGCTGTTTGTTGGCCTTGGCAACCCCGGCCCAGAGTACGAGTCAACCCGCCACAACGCGGGTTTCTGGTGGCTGGACGAAGTCGCCCGTACTCTGAAAACAAGTCTGGTGATGGACCGGGCCTACCACGGTCTGGTCGGGCGATGCAGCGTCAACGGACAAACCGTCTGGCTGCTCAAGCCCCAAACCTTCATGAACCTGTGCGGCAAGTCGGTCGCTGCACTGGCACGTTTCTACAAGATTGAACCGCACGAAATTCTGGTAGCGCACGACGAGCTCGACATCGTTCCGGGCGAAGCCAAACTCAAACTCGCCGGCAGCCATGCCGGTCACAACGGACTGCGCGACATTCACGCCCAGCTTGGCACCGACGACTACTGGCGGCTGCGCCTGGGCGTCGGTCACCCGGGCGTCAAGGCCGAGGTCATCAACTGGGTATTGAAAAAACCGTCGGCAGACCATCGCATAGCGATCGAACAGAGCATCGCACGTGCGCTGACAGCACTGCCACAGTTGCTGGCGGGCGAAATGGACAAGGCCACCCTGCTGATCCACACCAGCAAGCCAGTGCGTCCCAAGCCGCCCCGACCGGAGCCCGCTGCGCAGTAAACTCGGGCTCGAAGCACACTCTTCAACAGGGAGTTATCGATGCCACGTCTGACCTTGACCGCCGCGCTGTCATGCGCGCTTGCCGCCCTGCCCTGCGCAGCCAGCGCCCAGCTTACCTACAAGTGCGGCAACAACTACAGCCAGACCCCCTGCCCTGACGCCGTCGTGCTGGACAAGACCGACCAACGCACGATCGCGCAAAAGGCGCAGGCCGACCTGGCCACACAGCGCGATGCTCGCCTGGCCAACACCATGGAAAAAGCCCGTCTGCAGCAGGAAGCCAAGGATCTGGCAGCGAACACCCCCGCCACCAAGGCCAGCCGGCCAGCTTCAGCCGGTAAACACAGCGCGGACAAGGCCAAGAAAGTCCGCGTGAAAAAAGCGGTGCCGCCGGCTGCCAAGAAAGAGGCTGCGCCAAAGTCCTGACCCACTGGATCCGGGGCAGCTAAGGTGTGGATCTGACCGCTGGCGCACTCAGCTCCGCGGCTGTCCTCCGAGTTATTGGGGTCAGACACCAATTTCGCTGCGGCACACGGTGCCGCACCCTGCGGGCGAGCCGAAGGCTCGGCGAATTTGGGCTCTGACCCCAAAAACTCGCTGTGCTGAGCGCCCCATCAGCCCGATCGATCGCATGGTTTTGCGGGTCGCTGGTTTGTCGTTGCGGGCCGCTGGTTTGTCATTGCGGGCCTGACCCGCAATCCAGTGGTGGTGTGGAACTGGATGCCGGATCAAGTCCGGCATGACGGCGGCAACAGCGCCTGCAAACTCCGGTACTTTTGCCAAAGGGTTTCGCGGCTTTCGACATGTTGCGGGTCTACCGGAATGCAGGCCACCGGACAGACCTCGACGCATTGCGGCGTCTCGAAATGACCGACACATTCGGTACATTTGGCAGGATCAATCTGGTAGATTTCGACTCCCATGAAGATCGCGCCGTTCGGGCATTCGGGCTCGCAGACGTCGCAATTGATGCACTCGTCGGTAATGGTCAGTGCCATCGCTTAACATTCATAACATCCTGAATCATGGTTCGACCCCGTAACATGCAGCAAATTATCGGCCACGCCGCATTCTGACCATCCCGTGGGCTTATTTCTTTTCAAACGTCTGGGCACCCTGCTTGCCACTTTGTTAGGCGCATCGGTTGTCATTTTCCTGGTGCTGGAGATACTTCCGGGCAACGCGGCACAAATCCTGATGGGTCCGGACGCTTCGCCCGAAGCGGTGCAGGCGCTGGCCGTCAAACTGGGGCTCGACTTGCCACCCCTGACGCGCTACTGGCAGTGGGTCAGTGGCTTGCTGGTGGGTGATCTTGGCATCAGCTACAGCTACAGCACACCGGTGCTTGAGCTGGTGCTGGAGCGACTCTCACTGACCGTGCCACTGGCACTGATGGCAATGGCCCTGACCACCGTGCTGGCTCTGGTGACGGGCATTTATGCCGCCTCGCAGCACAACCGGACTGGCGACGTCGGCACCATGGCACTGGCACAGATTGGCATCGCGGTGCCCAACTTCTGGTTCGCCATCCTGCTCATCCTGTTTTTCTCGGTGCAGCTCCAGTGGTTTTCGGCTGGCGGCTTTGCCGGCTGGGACGAGGGCGTTGTGCAGGGCTTCAAATCGCTGCTGCTGCCCGCCATCTCGCTGGCAGTGGTGCAGGCGGCCATTCTGGCGCGCATCACACGCTCGGCCGTGCTCGAAGTGCTGCGCGAAGACTTTGTGCGCACCGCACGCGCCAAGGGCCTGTCGCGCCGCGCCACGCTGTGGGGCCATGTGCTGCGCAACGCCCTGATTCCGGTCATCACCGTGATGGGTTTGCAGTTTGCCAACTTGCTGGCCGGCACCATCGTAGTCGAAAACGTCTTCTACCTGCCGGGGCTGGGGCGCCTCATCTTCCAGGCAATCTCGAACCGGGACCTGATCGTGGTGCGCAACTGCGTCATGCTGCTGGCGGCCATGGTGATCGTGGTCAACTTCGTCGTTGACGTGCTGTACGCGGTGATCGATCCGCGCGTGAAAGCCAGCGACATATGAGCCAGAGCCCGAGCTTCATGGCGCGCGCTCTCGGTCACCGCAGTTTTGTGATTGGCGCGACGCTGACCCTGCTGCTGCTGGGCGCCGCTGCGCTGTCGCTGGTGTGGACGCCCTGGTCGCCGTACGAGATTGACATGGCCGCCAAGCTCCAGATGCCCGGCGCCGAGCACTGGCTTGGCACCGACCCCTTCGGTCGGGACGTCACCTCGCTGCTGCTGGTCGGTGCGCGCAATTCGATTCTGGTCGGTGTGATTGCGGTGGGCATCGGCTTGACGGTTGGCACGGCGCTGGGTCTGCTGGCGGCGGCGCGACGCGGCTGGGTTGAAGAACTGATCATGCGGCTGGCCGATTTCACCTTCGCCTTTCCCGCCATCCTGAGTGCCATCATGATGACCGCTGTCTTTGGTGCGGGCATCGTCAACTCGATCACCGCCATCGGCATCTTCAACATCCCGACCTTTGCCCGCATCACCCGGGCCAGCGCCAACGCCATCTGGTCGCGTGAGTTCGTGCTCGCCGCACGCGCCTGCGGCAAAGGCCCCTGGCGCATCACCATCGAGCACGTGCTGCCCAATATTTTATCGGCGCTGATCGTACAGGCCACCATCCAGTTCGCGCTGGCCATTCTGGCCGAGGCTGCGCTGTCCTACCTCGGTCTGGGCACCCAGCCACCGCAGCCGTCCTGGGGCCGCATGCTGGCGGAAGCTCAAACCCTGCTGTTTCAGGCGCCCTTGCTGGCCGTCTTTCCGGGCATCGCGATTGCCATGGCGGTGCTGGGTCTGAACCTCGCGGGTGACGGCCTGCGTGACCTGCTCGACCCCCGTCTGGCGCGAAAACGCTGACACCGATATGGCACTGCTCGAAGTCGAGAATCTAAGCGTACAACTGCAGACCCAGCGCGGGCCGGCGATGGCGGTGCGCGCCCTCAATTTCCACCTGGAACGCGCCGAAACACTGGGCCTGATCGGTGAATCGGGCTGTGGCAAGTCGATCACGGCCATGGCGCTGATGGGTTTGCTGCCGGACAACGCGGTGGTCTCAGGCAGCATCCGCTTTGACCAGCAGCAACTGGTGGGGCAGAGCGACGCCACCTTGCGGCAGCTGCGCGGCAACCGCATCGGCATGATTTTTCAGGAACCGATGACGGCACTGAACCCGGTCCACAGCATTGGCGACCAGGTAGCCGAGCCCTTGCGCCTGCACCGTGGCGCGTCACGAGATGCCGCCCGACGTCAGGCCATTGCGCTGCTGGAGCGGGTCGGCATTGCCGATGCGGCGCGCCGCTTTGACGCCTATCCGCACCAATTCTCGGGCGGGCAGCGCCAACGCATCACGATCGCCATGGCACTTGCG
>Ga0194063_10000511_pt1 | contig 28042 bp, 31 predicted proteins | sample SepL3720m_MetaG_FD_155459 | JGI IMG/M metagenome (GOLD analysis project Ga0194063, IMG submission 155459) | Anoxic zone freshwater microbial communities from boreal shield lake in IISD Experimental Lakes Area, Ontario, Canada - Sep2016-L373-20m | ecosystem: Environmental > Aquatic > Freshwater...
AGAATTGAATACTTCTTAGATGGAAAACTGGCCGTGATTAGAATTCCTTTTGAAGAGATCCAGGCCTACTCCGACCAATATAACCCAAGCGTTCTAGTTTTAGATGAAATGCGCCTTGTTGAAGGTGTTGAAGTTGGCGTAGCAATAAAAACCTACCCCGATGGACGGCTAACTGGTAAACTACGTAGCAACTCACCAATATCGGCTACCATTGCCGGTTTCTTTGGCGGTGGTGGTCATGATTACGCTGCCGGTTTTAGAGTATATGAATCAATCGATAAAATTATACCAGAGCTTCTAGAAGCTACAGATAAAGCCTTAAAGGAGATAAATAATGACACTACAGCTATTTAATACTCTAACTGGTCACATAGACGAGTTCGTCTCCCAAAAAGATAAAAAGGTCTTACTATATACCTGTGGCCCAACTGTTTATAGCTATCCGCACATTGGTAATCTTGCTGCCTATATCTATTGGGATATTTTAGTTAGGATATTAGATGCTAACGACTATGAAGTCAAAAGAGTCATGAATATTACTGATGTTGGGCATCTAGTCAGTGATGCCGACACAGGGGAAGATAAACTTGAAATCAGTGCTAAAAAAGAGAACAAAACTGCCTGGGAAATTGCTGAATTTTACACCGACTATTTTATGAAAGATATGGCAAGGCTAAATTTAATTACGCCTCAATTTATGGCCAAAGCCACTGACTATATACCCCAACAATTAGATTTAATTCGAAAGCTTAAAGAAAAAGGTTTTACCTACCAAATAAGTGATGGCATTTATTATGACACTTCAAAATTTATTAAATATGCCGACTTTGCCAACCTAGATTTAAGTGCTCAAAAATCGGGTACTAGAATTGAGATTAACCCAGAAAAAAAGAATCCCAGTGATTTTGCATTATGGAAGTTCAGCCCAGAAAATGAAAAGAGAGATATGGAATGGGCAACTCCAACTGATTTACTGGACAATAGTCCTACCGACAAAGACAAACAACTTATGGGCTTCCCGGGCTGGCACCTAGAATGTAGCGCTATCGCTATGAGCTTACTAGGGAATACTATAGATATTCACACTGGTGGAATTGACGCTATCCCAGTTCATCATACTAATGAAATTGCCCAAACCGAAGCTGTCACTGGTGTTAGATTTAGCAATTACTGGCTACACAATAACTTCTTAAAAATTAACGGTAAAAAAATAAGTAAGTCACTTGGCAATATCTACAAGCTAGAAGACCTAGAAAGAATAGGCTATAATCCAGCTGACTTTAAAATGTTTGTCCTGCAGGGTAATTACCGTAACGAAGGTAACTTCACTTTTGAGAACTTACAATCCGCTAAAAACCGTTTAGATAACTGGCGTAATGTGGCGGCCCTAAGGCATCAGATTCACAGCTTAAACCAAGACGAAGAAGAAGGGTTACACCTTCTAGCAATTCCAAAACTGATCATAGAAGTAATCAATGATGATCTTGGCACCCCAGCTGCTTTAAAAATTATAGACGAGACCTTCTCAAAGATTGCAGGTTCAAACCTAGTCGACATTAATCGCCAAGACCTAGTCCAGCTACTCGAAGCTATCGACAATCTACTTGGCCTAAAATTAATTGATTCTACACCAGACATACCAGACGAAGCTAAGCAAGCAATATTAGAAAGAAATAGAGCACGAGAACAAAAAGATTGGAAAAAGTCTGACGAGTTAAGGGATCAACTTCTAACTGCTAATATTATTATCCGAGATACTAATAATGGTAGTATCTGGGAATATAAAAACGTTTAGTTTTAAGCTGTCTTTAAGTCACTATTCTTTTTACGATTACGTTCAATATAATTATCAACTAAAATTTTGACACAACCAGCTACTGGAATTGAAATAATACCTCCAGCAATGCCAAATAATACGATGCCAATAACAATTGAAACTAGTATAAATAGTGGAGATAAATCCAGCCTTTTAGATTGTATCTTTGGCCCGATATAATTACCCTCAACCTGTTGGTAAACGATAAAGTAAATAAAGAATATTAGAGCAGCAATTGGGCTATTGATAGCAAGGACAAAGCTCATCAAAACTGCTCCTATAATTGCCCCGAAGAATGGAATTAGTGACAAAACAAAAATAATTGCAGCTGTTGGAATAGCTAGGTTTGCCGGCGTACCAAAGAACAAGCTCAATATAAATACCGTTATTCCGGCCGTAAGACCAGCGATTGCGGCAACAGTTAACTGTCCAGACACATAACCAGTCACGACACTATACATTTTTTTAACTGTTGAACGGTGATGAGACATAAGATCTTTATCATTATATAATTCCCATAACCTGGCAACCCAGACTGGTCCCTCAACTAACATCAAGAAGGTTAGAACTAGTACTACTACAGTGGTTGTAATTACTGAAAGGATTGATCCAATCCCAGCAATTAAATTAGTTCCAATCCCAGAAGCAAACTGAGTTGCCCCAGCTTTGATTGAAGTGACTACTTCATTAACCTGAGGCTGAAGGCCATATCTATCAACAAACTCTTTAAAACCAGAATACTGAGTTGTAGCAGAGTCAAGTAGTGACGGAACAGTCTGAATAAATTTTGAAGTTTGCTGAACAACTGGCGGAACAACCAAAAAGATAACTGCACCAAGTATTAATATAACTGCCACAAAAGCTAAAGCCGTACTTAAAACTCGACTTTTGCTAGGCAACATATTAGCAATTTTGCTAACTGGTGGATTTAAAGCGATTGCCAAAAATAAAGCCGTACCAACTATCATAAGCGCTGGCAGTGATATATATATAGACAATGCAATAAGTGCAAAGCCAATAACAACTAACCAAAACCTAATAAATGTTTTTGTGTCTATATCTAGAGTATATTTCATAATGTTTTTATTATAGCATTAAAAAAACTAGACTATTTATATCGTGACCTAAACCTATAGCCAGCTTTACTCGCAATTATCAATTGCAAAATCGAAATCGCTATTATCATAGCCATAACAGGCAAAAACCCGTTATAAGCCGGGTAAGTAAAATTAAAGAAATCACGAATAAAATTAATACCAAAACTAGGCAATACAATCAGAACTATTGTTAAAGAATAAAGTAAAAAGGCGAGTCGTGATTTACGAGTATTTTTTACATAAAACATTCTTGGAGCTAGAAATACTAAATAAATCCCAAAGAAAGTAGCAACTATAACTGTCATAGTAGTAACGCCTCCAGGCTGGCTTGGATTAAGCATATGAAGAACCATATATGACACCGTCACTGTCAAACCAGACAATACTGCGATTGGCGCAACAGCCCTTAACGTATCTTGCCAGAACATTTTAGGAGATAATCGATGCATAGGCGAAGGTGTGAATAATGTCCACATGATAGTTGGCGCTGTAACTAAGAACATATTCAAGAACGTAATGTGGCGTGGCTCAAATGGATAGATTACTCCTAGTATAAATGTGCAAAGCAATAAAACTACTCCATAAATAATCTTATGGAAAAATAGCACCGCTATTAGCTCAATCGCTTGGATAATACGATTGCCTAACTTCATACCCATTGGCAAGGAATTAAACGAATTATTCAAAAGCACAATATCCGCGACCCGCCGAGTAGCTGATGCCCCGGCAAACATCACGACGCCAAGATCAGACTTTTTAATTGCTAAGGCATCATTTACCCCATCGCCAACCATACCGGTAAAGTTACCTAAGCGTTTAAATGTCTCAATTAAACGTTCTTTTTGTTCTGGCAAAACTCGAGCAAATATCGTAGTATCGGCTACTTTATCGTCCCAATCAGCATCAGATATTTCCTGTAGCTTTGCTCCAGTTAATGCTTTATGGTGATTTAATATGCCGGCCATCTTAGTAATATAACGAACCGTATCTGGATTATCACCGCTAATGACCCTAATGCTGACACCATTTTTTTGTAGGTATCTAACTGTTTTTTTAACACCCTCACGTAACTCATTAGATAGTACTACTAGCCCAATAGCCCTACCAGATCCTGGGATAAGTTCTTTTATAGATGTACTGGTATTTTCAAAGACAGCTACATATATTATCCTTTTACCTTCACTAGCTAAACCTGCAACTCTAATTTTTTGAGTAGAAGATAGGGGAGCCAGTTCATTTAAAAATTCTGGAGCACCCATAAAGATTGTATATATCTTACTGCCATATTTAACCTTGATGCCACTCATCTTACGAACTGACGAAAAAGCCATTACTTCTAATACTTCATAATCTTTAACTTTAGGCAGGCCAGATATAATAGCGCTACTAGTAGTATTACCTTTGCCGGTTTCAATAGCTAGGATACTAATAAGTTCAGCAACTGGCTGATCATCGTCTTTAAATAATTCCAATTCCTCAAATGTTATTTCATCACTGGTTAAAGTACCAGTCTTATCAACGCATAAGACATTAAGAAGAGCCATAGCTTCAATTGCAGCTAATTTTTGTGGGAGAACTTTAGCTTGAGCTAGTCGAAGGGAGCCAAATGCAAGCAGCAAGGAACTAGCTAGTAATAATCCTTCAGGAATGATCGTGACAGCAGCTGAGGTAATAGTCTTAAATATCAATACTGCGTTATTACCCGATAATGAATAAATAACGAATATTAAGATAGCTAGACCTAAAGCCCCATAGGTTAACCAGGTGATAGCCCTAGAAATTGCAATTTGTAAAGGCGTTAGCTGTGGCTCATACCGTCTTAAAATACTAGTCATAGAGCCAGCTTTTGTGCCTAAACCAACCGCTGAAACCCTAATCGTGGCACTTCCAGCTACAACTGTACTGGCGGCATAAACCATTTCTCTATTCTTTTTTTCAATTGAAGCTGATTCACCAGTTAAGATACTTTCGTCAACCTCTAAACCAGAGCTATCACTAATATCTCCGTCAGCTGGTACTTCATCACCACTTTGAATTTGGATCTTATTTCCTATAGCTAATTGATCAAACATTACATCTTCAGTCTCACCACTTGGTAAGATTCTTCGAGCCCTAGGAGCACTCATTAGTTCCAACTTTTTAAGTGCTAATTGAGCCCGAACTTCTTGAACAACCGCTAGTAGAGTATTGACCATCAAGACAATTGAAATAAACCAAGCATCTCTTGGCTCTTTTAAGATTAATAAGATTATAGCCAAGGCCAATATAGTTATCACTAACGGCGATATGAAATTACGACGAACAATGGCCAGGAAATCTTTCATTATGCCTCTTTATTATATGATGTTTAGTTATCAATTGCTACGATGCAATACTAAGTAGGGTCCAGATGCTATCATCTCGACGCAAGCAGTAGTCGGATCGACCATCAGATAGAGTGATAATTTCAGCAATTTTGCCACCACAGTTTACCAAACAGCGAAGTCCAGCGTCAATAAAGTCATAGCTCGTACCACGAAATTCTATTCGGCGAGGGTAGACAACTAAATTCTTATTCTTGCGAAAACCAAGGGCCGTGACAACAACTTCTTCATTTATTTGGGTCTTTTTCATAACAAATCCTCCATATAGTTTATACAAATTAAAGGGTACCGGTAATTTTGATTTGACCAGCGAACGGGTTTATTTGGTGAGTAATTCAGAAAGGAGTAGCGGAACCGTTCAGTTCGCAAGCTCTGTTTACTGAGTGTTACTTTAAATTTGTATATCGTTTGTCGAAAACCTTACTAATTAGTAAATTGGTAATTCGACTAAACTAATGGTGGCTTTATAAGCCTGTAAGTAGAAAGGTTATACACCAGTACCCACATGACTAACTTCAGTATACTCCAGCCGATACTGAACCCGTCAAGCACTAAATGATGTAAAATATGATCGCTAAATAACAGATAATAGACTAAGATATAAATATGGCAATAAGAGACATACTACAAATTGGCGACCCTAGACTAAAGAATAAAAATAAGGCGATAAAACCAAGCGACATAAAAGTCATCAAAAAAATAATCAAAGATTTAAATGATACCATGCTCAAAAACGATATTATTGGTATCGCTGCTCCCCAAATTGGGCAGAACTATAAGATGTTTATAACCGAGCCAAGACAAACTGCTTATCGAACAGTCGATCAGTCAGACCAACTAAGAGTATATATAAATCCAAAGATTGTAAAATACTCAGAAGATAAAACAAATGCTTTCGAAGGCTGCGGTAGTGTATCAGCTGCTAATTTCTTTGGGCCAGTAATTAGATCAAAAGAAATTACGATCGAGGCCTACGACCAAGATTTTAATAAGTTTAGCTTACAATGCGATGGGCTACTAGCAATCGTAATCCAACACGAGTATGACCATTTATCAGGTATCGAATTTATTGAAAAAATCAGCGACTATAAAAAAGTTGTAAATTTCGACTTCTATAACAAAAATATTCGAACTTCACCAGCCCAAAAAGCAGCCTATACAATAACCAAGTTTAACTTTACCAAGCTTTAATCAAATGGTCTGCTATAATTAACTTATGATAAACCTTATACTTAAAATCGTAAGTGCAGCTGTAACTATAGTAATTGTAATAATGGCCTATGGAATTATTTCTTGGAATGTATTTAATACTCCAACATTCATGTCAGGCGGAAAAGACTGTAACTCAACTATTTACGCCGACATCAGCACGACTGTTTCAAAATCCGAAACAGCCCGGTCGCTCTTTCGTGAAAACTCAATGTTTGGTAAATACTGTAGCGTTAAATAATTGATGCTTAATTATTATTTAGCATCGATGCCAACCGCTTGGCTGATACTTTCAAACCCATCAGCCTCAAGTAGTTTTATTAACCCATAATTAATTTCAGCTGCAATTTGCGGGCCATTAAATATCATGCCAGTTACAACTTCAACTAAGCTAGCGCCTAGACGGATCTTGGTATAGGCATCCTGAGCTGAGAATATACCGCCAACTCCAATAATGTTTAATTTATTACCATAGGCTAGGTAAGTCTGACGAATTAATTCATTGCTCTTATCCCAAGTTGGTTTTCCGCTAAGATTACCATGGACAGTATCAGGTAATTCGTCTTTAAGTTCAAGCTTCTTGCGATCCTTATACAAATTAGCAATAGTAACGCCGGCAATTTTATAATTAATTGCAATATCTAGTAATTTTTTGAAATCTGCCCAATCTAAATCAACTGGCATTTTAATATATATAGGTTGCCTTATTCCGACCCGACTAACAGCTTTTAATAAACGCTCTAGTTTATCTGGAGTAGTGAACGGTTCACCACCAAAAGTATTAGGACAAGATATATTAAGTTCAACAATCTTTATCCTAGAAACCCCTTTTGCTCGTTTAACAGTAGTAACGTAATCATCAATGCCTTGAGCGATACTTACTACTTGTAAGCAATTTGTCTTTGCTACTGAGAGAATAATCGGGAAATCACCGATCGCGTCAGCCGAATATTCACGTAGTCGTTTAATAACCGCTGTTGAGCCTTCATTAGCAAGCCCAGCATTGACAACTAAAGATTGAGACTTTGGCAATCGGTAGAACCAAGGCCTAGGATTACCAACACAAGGTTTAGCTGTGACTGAACCAACTTCACCAAAACCAAAACCAAGATTTGAAATTATAGGCACAATCTCGCCGTTCTTATCTAGTCCAGCGGATAACCCAACTGGGCTCTCAAATTCGATACCATGAAAGTTCTGGACTAATCGCTCATCAACATAGCCTTTATAAACTAGCCGAACAAAACCCCTAATAAATGAAGATTTCCCGACAGCTGATGTAAACGTTATCATATCGCTATGAGTTTTATCTGGCGCAATTCTAAAAAGAATTGGCTTAGCTAAACAGTTATATATAAAATTATTAATCCTTAGAATAAATCGTCGCATTAAAATAGAACTTTCAAATAGTAACTTATGTTATATATAAATAATTATACCAGAGAAGCTAAAACAAAAACCAATTCAAAAGGTCCGACATAAAGCCGGACCTAAGAATTTTAACTTTTTTTATACTATTCACTGATATCTAATTGGCTCAAATTTTGGGGAAGAGTAATGTCTGCAATCAACTCTGCTTATATCACAGATATTCATCTCTACTCGATTATTTGTTTCCGGGTAAAGATAGAGCACATTCTTTTCATTTACCCTACATCCAAGAATTTGGATGAAAGGGTAAATTTCAGTGTCGCTCTGTAGCTTGACATACTCGGGGAAATTTCTTAGGAAGTTCAAATTATGACTATTAGCCAATAATGGATCTTCCAAAAAAGAAGTTGGTAATTTACCGGTCTTGAAGGACCTAAAGCCATGCCGAGGATAAAAATATCCCCACTCATAACCTTCTGAATAAACTCCATATTGCAAAGCTTCGATATTTCTCATATCTAATAGTGGCAAAATAGTAAAGGGAATTAATCCGTACTGATATTCTTTTTCTATTAATTCAATTGAATATTGGAAGTTCTTTTTGATACATCCCAGAGACCTGTTCAGCATCATATAGCCTCCTTTGCCATTATAGGGCGACAAGTCTGGAATGCTAGGGATATTATCTGACGAAACACCCGAATCCAGATGCTCCTTAAATGAAATGTTTGGCTCTTTATACCAAAGTTTATCATGTTCGGGGGTAGGGAAATAGCTATTGGGCATATACAAACATCCTCCGTCTCTACTGCTTTCCAAAACTCGTAATTGATACAAGTTAGTCTCAAAGTGAATATTCTTTAAGAGCAGTACACCAGCTTAGAAAAAAATAAGCCAGTATACTAGCTCTTAATGAATATAGTATAAAATGTTAAAGTTCTACTGGAATATAATAGCACATAATAGTCAATAAAGCAATAAATAAATTATCAAGATAACAGTATTTTATGCTAATCTTAAAGAGTGGAAGTCATAAAAAATATTAATATCTCACCAAGAAAATATCCAGTTATTGGATCAATTCTATGGCTAATCGGTGGTACTCAATATTTCATAGTTCAAATTATAGCCAGCTTAGCCTGGACAAGTCCGAAATATAATGCTCTAAATAATTACATTAGCGACTTAGGTAACGTAAATTGCGAAGTTTTTAAAGATGGCCTAATCTGCTCACCACTCCACGGTCTTATGAATTTATCTTTTATTCTACTCGGTATCCTAATTATTTTAGGTAGCTTATTAATATATAGAGGGTTTGCTAAAAAACCAAGTCTAACAAATGGTATTTGGCTTATCCTAATTAGCGGTCTTGGTTTTATATTAGTTGGTCTATTTCCTCAAGATGTATATCTGAGGCTACATATGATTGGAGCAATGTTTATATTTATTGCCGGCAATATTGGTTTAATATTTCTAAATCTATACTCAAAACCAAAAATTCCAAAAAGAATTAACCTCTTGATATTTGCCTCAGCTTTCATGTCACTATTTGCCGTCTTACTACTTAATCTGCTACCAATGCCTGGTCTAATTGAAAGAATTATCGTCTACCCTCAAACGATCTGGCTTATAATATATAGCGCATACACTATAATTAAATGGATAAAAACAAAGGTTATATGATAAAAAAATACATTAAAAAACTAGTTAAAAGCGTCCCTCATAGTATCTACCGAACATTCAATACTATTGAAATTTGTAAAGATAATTTACTTGCTAATTACAATCATTTTAAAAAGCAAAATAAGGATTTTAATGTTATCCCAGTTTTAAAAGCAAACGCCTATGGCCATGGCCTTGAGAAGATTGGGAAAATACTAAATGATACCGATTGTCCACTAATCGCCGTTGATGGATATTTTGAAGCCGTAAAGTTGCTAGAGGTATCCAGGCACAGAATACTAGTAATGGGGTGTATTGATGAATCAAATTTTAAATTACTAAATTATAGAAAAGTATCTTTTGTTATCCAGAGTGCTGAACAACTAGTCCACCTTGGTAGGCTAAATAAATTTATTAATATTCACCTAGAATTAAATACCGGGATGAACAGGCTAGGCATAGAACCTGAGGAGCTAAGTGATTATCTGAAGACCCTAAAACGATTCCCAAAAATTAATCTAGAAGGTGTGATGACACATCTAGCCGATGCCGATAACCATATCAATTCATTCACCAAAGATCAGGTGATACTTTTTGATAGATTAGTCCAAACAATAATTAACCAGGGATTTGATCCAAGATACATCCATATAGCCCAGACTGCAGGTAGCACTAAAACGATCAGCAAATTTGCTAACTCGATTCGAGTTGGCATAGGCCTGTATGGGATAAACCCACTGACAACAAGTGATAAATTTCATAAAGAGCTAGAAGGCTTAAAGCCAGTACTAGAACTAAAAAGTGAAATAATTAAAGTTATAAATATCAAAGCTGGAGATAAAGTTAGCTATAACGGGACATTCAAAGCCGAAAAGGATATGACGATTGGAGTTCTACCAATTGGATATTACGAAGGCGTTCCACGAGAGCTAAGTAACTGCGGCATAGTTACTTCTAGTGACAGTGACAAACAATTACCAATTATAGGTCGCATATGCATGAACCATACAATGATCGGCCTAGACAGCTCAGACCTTAAAGTGGGGGATAAAGTAACAATTATAAGTAATCAAAAAGATCAGCCAAACTCAGTTATAAATATATGTAAGCAACATAAATTATTCAGCTACTCACTTCTGACGGGGATATCTAGTAGCGTTAGACGTAATATTATTTAACAATATAATCTTCGTCAGGATTATCTTTATCCGATTTACCCCAGCGCCATCTGGATCTTGGGCCATGTCGACGAACGATAAATAAAAGCAGCGCAACAGATACTACCAGTCCGCTGAGATAAACTGCCATAAATATACTAATATCTTCAATATTTAAAAACTCTAATAGAAGGACCCAAGTAATAACAAATAGTATAAAAGCTATTATTATTACTAATCCCTGCCAAGTAACCGGTACCCAGCCATAGCCATAAGGACGTGTCTTGAACCAATAATTATTTTGCTTCTTCATAACTTAATTATAGCCTAGAACACACTGTCAGTTGTTGACATTAAAACTGTATCAATTTTGCCATTACAGTCAAATGAGAAGGAAATAACCCTACCGTTTGTTGCTTTACCGATTAATGCACTAGCAGGGAAGTATTGGCTATATTCTCCATCCCTATAATTAGCCAAAGTAGCAGCCGACAAAGCAAAATTATAATCCCAAGCTGAGATATCATCAGTTATAAAACTAGTTATATTACCAACAGCCTGCATAGCTGTCTGTGGTCCATAAGCCTCAGATGCTGCTAATATTACATTAACGCTAGCTGTCATATAGCCCTCGAGCGCTGCAGTATTACCAGAAGTTATTGAAGCCTTAATATTATTAAGAACAGTCACACTTGGAGCTATTTCAGTACAAGCTTGCTCTTCAACCTCATCGACAACTGGAACTCCAGCAAGTTGAGCCTGCAGAGCAGTAATATTATCCTTAAGAATTTCAATTTCAGCTGCCTGTGTCCTCGTAGCCTCAGTAGCTATTTTATCACGCCACAAATAAGCACCAACAGCCGATGCTGCCATTAAAGCGAATATCAAAATACCAACCAAAATAGCTTTAATAATTGAGCTCTTCTTCTTTGGAGATGACTTTTTTTCTTCTTTTTTAGAAGAAACATCTCTATCGTCAATCGAAGGATAATGATCTACTGGTTTAGAATTTTCATCATCTTTATCAACTTCAACCGTGTTAATGTTTTCGTCCATATTATCCATATCGTCCATACTTATAAATCTCCTAATTAATACTTAAATTATAGCATAAACGGTATAATTATTTTTTCAAATGAAAAACGACCCTTTAGAGGGCCGTTAATCAACAATATTAGATTTTTCTCGAAAGAGCCTTAATGAAAACATAAAACACATTTTTATTGATAGACAAGTCGCCATCTGATGGCTTATCAAGCAATAACCAGTCCGGATCAACATCTTTATAGTTCCTAAAGAAAGATCCCATTGCCTTATAATATTTTGACTTCGATTCCATAAAGATCAACGGTATTTTAGGGTAGATACTATTCAGTTCATTTGCTATAGAAATGCTGGCTAAGGTATTTTTAAGATAATAAACAGCTCCGTTCGCCATCTCCTCGTTTGGTCTAAGAATCAAGTCTACTAAAATAATTACCGTGTTAGAAGAAATTAATTTTTTTGAGCGTTCAATAATATCTACTCTGAAAAAATCAACATCAACATTTTCAACACTTCCATTTTGTACTGGTCTTTCTAGAACCTTAAAGCCATTTACCTCAAGACCTTCTTTCAATCTTGAATAGTTCAAAGAATTTTGACAAATGATAAGCACCTCTTTCGGTCTTGTAGCATCTTTCTTTTTTGATTTATCTTTCATAAAAAACCTCCTCCTGTCCTTACCGGACGAATATATATATTGTCGTCCGTTTTAGGAACGACCGTTAAATAACTTGTTTAAGTTAGCTAACGTGTCGTCACTAAATAGGGAAGTTGGATGTAGAAAAACTAATTTGTTAATATATGCTAATCATTTCGAGCATAAGCTCAAGAAATAATATGAATATATATTAGAATAAAAGTAGCTAAATGTCAATATTTGAGATATAATACAGTAGTAAATCTATGGTAACTAACCGTTCTATAGATTATAATATTGAACGTAATGGGGATTCGCCAAGTGGTAAGGCACTGGTTTCTGGTACCAGCATTCGGGGGTTCAAATCCCTCATCCCCAGCCACAAGATATTAGAACCAAAGTCAAACATGTACCCATGCTAGCAAAATAACGTCAGAACTATAATATTATATGCTCCATTTAACATGGAGTATTTTTGTTACAATATATGAAGATGGTACTTAAAACCGAGGAAGATATAGCACAGTTAGTAGAATCCGATGAATGGATGATGAAAGTATTACGTGCAGCTGAAGAATTAAATCTTCCAGACTGGTGGATAGGTGCGGGGTTCCTTCGTAATAAAGTCTGGAATGCACTTGAAGGTAATAGTTCACATTCAAATACTGATGTAGATTTAGTCTATTTCAACTCTAGCAATTTTAAACCCGAGACTGATTGGTCTTATGATGGAAAGATGGAAAAAGATTATCCTTTTGCCGATTGGGAGATTCGCAACCAAGCTAGAATGCATACTATAGGTAATTATAAGCCATATACTTCAACTGCAGATGGTATCTCTAATTGGATTGCAACCGCAACTTGTACGGCAGTAAAACTTGATGGTGGCAAATTAAAATTCTTATTTTGTTATGGTATCGAAGATTTAATAAATCTCATAGCGAGACCAATTGTTAAATTTCAAACGCCTGAGTTAATCGATACCTTTTATAATCATGTCCAAAAGAAGGACTGGCAGAAAAAATGGCCACATTTAGAAATTAAGTTAAAATAGCCATTCCGAAAAACTCCCAACCTCTATAGCCACAAAAAAATTATGACAAATTCAAAAATATCGTCAGATTAGCAAAACGGCACCAGACCTATATATTCAGCCAAGTACAATAGATAAAACAGTGGCCCATGTTCATATATACGCTATTTTAGCCTTCATTTCGTGATTTATACTACTACAAGATATGTGTTAAGATTGAGATTATGGATGAAGATAAAAAACCGAAAATATGCATCCCTGCTGAGCAAGATATTTATGCTGAAACCATTGATGGACCTGATAGAATCGGCAAGAAAGAAGCTTTCATAGTTACCAGAGAGGCTTTGCCAGACTTAATTGAAAAACCTTGCTTGCCGGCTTGCGTCAATCTATACGACAAGAATATTAGAACTGTTGCCTCAAACGGTAATGTTCAATATGCGATGGGCCCTGCCCATCTCGAAAGAGGACTATTTATCCATATAGAATATGGTTCGCTAAGTGATGAAAATAAACAAATTGCTCAAGATTTACAAAAACAGGGTCTAATCGAAATTAGCACTGATGATACTTATGGTGGTATAGACAAAAAAGTCATCATAAAAAATATGCCAAAATTAAAACCAGGAATGCGTCCAGCATTTGACATTCCAGCATTTGCAAAGCAAAGCTTATATATTGCTGAGATGTTCCAAAATCAAGACGTTTATTACGGAAGATATACGCCCGCCGAAATGATAGGACAAATACTAGATGCAGAAGGTATTGAAGAAAAAGAAACTGCTGAAAAATTTTTATCACAAAATAATATACTTGGTGAAAATGGCGCCATAAATCCATACAGAATTGTAGAATATTTATCTACAAAAAATAATTCAGAAGTAATTGATTGCACAGAAACGTCATACAGGACAATAAACTTTGGTAAAGTTTATGATGAAGAAACGCAAGAGTTTTGGGCAAACGAAGAGCTTTTAGAAAAACATCGAAATTTTATAGCTAACGGCAAATAATCAAATCCAGACAATTTTCAATAATAACTATCCCTAAACGTATCTAGCGCTACTAGACCCATATACTCATCCAACTTAAATATTTTAGCTGTCTAATAAAGGTTATGCTAGTATATAAATATGAACGAAAATGACACAGAAAAATACAAAAGAATATGTGAGATAAAAAATTCTAGTTATCTCGAAAACTCTCATGATATGGTTATGGGTAAGGCTGTAATTGAATCATACACAGATCCCATTTACAAAGCTGCTGAAAATGGAATATTACCGAAGTTTATGCATGACAAACGAAAACAAGAGGAACTGGAAAATCAGGCCTATATGATTATTAATAACCCTGAAGTTGAAGAAGGGTTTAGGTCTCCTTTGAATAGTTTGTCAAAATCTAAGAAAGAAGATCAAAATAAATTATTTTCTAGTTTAATAGATAGATATCCTGAATCAAGCCGTTTTATATTTAATATGTTAAATCTTGATAAGGTTGATGATCTTGGAGGTTCCAAAAAACAGGGACGTCAGCAGGAAGTTGACGCTGTTAATTATTACGACATTATAGGAAAGATTTTAGAAAAAGATATAAATGGTGCATATACGTTAACTGATGCCCAAGTGCACAATTTTATTCAGTGGTATAACTCGATGATGGTAATGAGGCGCAACGAATTTAGCAAAGAAGCTTTAGAACACGAACAACAATATATCGAAAAATTAGATAGACAGGTCAAAGAAGGTAATCTGCCTGAAGTTTTTATCGAAAGAGGAAAAGCTTTGGATAAAAATTCAGAAGATTATATCCGTCCGGCCTATCATTTACTTGATACCAGTATTAAAAATTTATATGGATACTATGATAATAAATTAACGGCTGAGTTATTTGGGTTTGAGGATAGCGATATTAATATCTCAATATTGATCGCTGGCCCAGAAGAATTAGTACTTAAGACTTTATATCATGAGTTTACTCACGCCATAGCCGGAGATCGAATTAGATTCGGGAAAAATAAAGAAGCTGCAAGAATATTAAATGAAGCATTGTCTGAAAGTATCTCAAATATTATTTTGGTAGGGAAGAAATCATTTGGTGAAGGCGAGACTTATGAAGAAGAGAGAAAAGTGCTAAAACGTTTACAGAACGAGGGGTTGCAAGAAATACCAGCTGAAGCATTTTATGATGCCTATGGAGAAGAAGATAGCGAACAGGCAATGCTAAGAAAAAAAGCCAGGAAAATGGATTTCGATGCAATAGAAACTCTAGAAAAAACAGAGAAAAGTGGAGACTTCAAAGAAGGTGAGAAGCATAGAAAACTAAAAGATTTACTTCTTATTAGCTTTCCGGAATGTAAGAATGACAAAGATTTAGGCAAGATGATTGTAAGGATGTTTAACGAAGCCCAAAGAGATTCTACTTTAGCTGAGATTGAGTTGTTAATTGATATATTCAATAATAAATGGCCGTCTAAGCCAAACTTTAAGTAACCATTTAATCGACGATTAATTAAAAAAACAAACTAAGTTATAGTTTGTCGATTTGACCGTTGTATTACTAGGCATTGAATAATGATGATTAAGATGAACGCGATTTTCTGAATTGCTTACGGCGAATAATTAGCATCAAACAAAATAGAAAATTTGCTAATATCCAATACGCTGGATAAAAAGTAGACACAAAATTATAATCGCTTAAAGCTATTACTGACAAAATAAAACGAATCACGTTAATCGCAAAAGTAGATAGCGTCTCAGTATAAGGTTTATCCCACGATTTTCTGACAGTAGGGACGAAGCCTAAACTATCAACCAAACATAACATTAACACCGACACAACTGGCTGTTTAGCGACTGTCCACATAATTAAAGCGAGTAATGCAGCTATCAAAAAGACAATATCAACCTTTTTAATGTTTTTCTTGGCGGTTTTTTGAAACAAGCCGATCATAAAAACAGCTAAACAAACTATACCAGCTGCTAGTGTAACGTATGCGCCAATGCCAGCCGAAGCTTGAATCTGCAGACCAAAGGAGATTATCGCCACAGTTGCCCAAACAAGCCAAGTAAAGACATGTGGCTTAGTCTTATGTTTTATCAAATCACGTAAATAAGGGACATAGGCAATAAATGTCAGAGCTATAGCCACAATTCCAATTATGCTTTTCATTAAAACTATAATATCAGAAACAGAGCTGTTTTAATTTAAATACGAATAGTTTCTTGTAGTTACTATTGTAAGCTCACTAGAGATATGTTAAGTTAATACCTATCATGGCATTAAACCAGAAGTACAGCACACAATTGCTACTCAGCCTTCATCGGCTGTGCTTCAGTATGGTTGAAGCCTGAGCGTCTAGACGCCCCTCGCACAGCCCAAACAAAATTTAATCAGGCTTCAATCGGAGCCTTATTTTAATTTTGTAATTTTAAAGGAGAAAAAGCGATGGATAATCGATCAGTAGAAGTAACTATTTTTGATACCACAGAAAGAGACGGTGCCCAATCACTTCCAGGTAATCATCAATTCCCAGACGGTAAAAAAGCTGAGATTGCACAACATATGGCAAGACTTGGTATTGGAGTAATTGAAGCAGGCTTTCCAGCAACACTTGGAGATAAGGAAGAAGTAACAAATGTCGCCCGAACTGTTGGTAATACAGATTATAGTGTAGATGTTTGGGAAAATGGCGAGCTTAAATCACAGATAAATAGAAGCCCCATTATTGCAGGTCTATCACGAGTTGCACTTAGTGATATTGAAGCAACATGGGACGCAGTACATATAGCCAAGCGCGCCCGAATACATACATTCGTATCTACCGACCCTGAGCATATGGAAAAAAAGTTCCCTGATAAAAAACCCGAAGATGTGCTAAATATGGCTAGTAAGGCAGTAAAGTTTGCAAGAGAGCTCATAAGCGAACATCCAGATGCGACTATTGAGTTTTCAGCAGAGGCAGCGTCAACTACAGATGCAAACTACTTAGAAAGGGTAATAAAAGAAGTGCTTGCACAAGGAGCTGACATTATTAATGTCCCTGATACAGTAGGGCAACGTGATCCAATATGGATGTTCCAATTCTATAGCAAAGTTATTGATTGGGTCATACGCACTAATCCCAATGCTATAATTTCAGCCCATAACCATAATGATTTAGGCCAGGCTGTTGCAAATACTAACATGTTAGTACGTGCAGCAGCGGAATATGCATATGCCTACAACAAAAAAGTTCGCATACAGTTAGAAACTACTATTGGCGGACTTGGCGAACGGGCAGGTAATGCAGATGTCTTTCCGGTTGTAGCAGGCCTATTTAAATTTAGTCCAGATATGGCGATCCCGGTACAATGGGAGTTCAACCCTGAAAAGTCTGTCGAAGCTGCAAATACAATCATGGGGTATGCCAACCTTGCAGTTCATCGTCAATCACCAATTGTTGGTTCTGACATTAACAAACATCGTTCCGGAATCCATAGTGATGGAGTTATTAAAGGCGGGCATAGGCTTTACACTCCACTTGACCCAACATTCTGGGGTCATAAAGATAATGCCGTTCACGAAGAAGGCAAGTATCAAGGAAAACGTGGGCGAGAAGCTGCTCAATCATAAAGATAATAAATCCAGCTCATTACAAATAACCCGCAAGATCAAAACTAATAAGCTACTAGACTAATTGGCTTTATTGACTATATTTGAAAGCATAAAATTTGCTATAAAGAGTATAAGTGAGTATTATGAAATTAATAATAAGGGGGACTAGTTATATGGAATTAATAAATAAACTTATAAAAATTGTCGAAGATTGGGCAAAGCCATTGCCTCATTTACCAGTAAAAGCACAAAAATGGATAGCAACTAACATCTGGTGGATCAACGCCATAGTAGCTGGTTTAGCTGCTCTTGCAATAATATTTGGTATCATAGCAATCTTTACGGCACTATCAATGGTTAACTCAGTGAATATGGTATATGGTGGTTTTTATAAATCTCCTATAGTTTATGGTGGATGGTGGATTTCAACATCAACTATTTCACTGATTATTAGTGGAATAACACTTGGGATATTAGCCAGTGCAATCAAACCTCTAAAAGAAATGCGTTTTAATGGTTGGAGATTGCTATTTATCATGTTTATAGTTAATTTAGCTTCATCTTTGTTTAGCCTATTAGCAAGCTTCAGTATATTTTCATTTATTAGTGGGCTATTCTTTGCAGCTTTGTACTCTGCTATTGGTTTGTACTTACTACTTGAAATCAAATCACATTTTACAATTAAAAAATAATAGAGGATTAACCAGTTCTAAAAGCATAGAATACATTTCTAATCAATAAATAGAAAGTCATTATTGCCTCCGAAAACGATATTAAGGCAATTCTGTTTGGAGATTATCCATGGAATCGCAATGAAAAAATATCAAATAAGATCACTAAATGTAAAAATTGGGATGAGGTTCTGAAATATTTTAAAATCAATACTAACGCCTCTAAATTGGACTAATCCTTAAATTAATAGTAAATTAGATATAGCTATGTAAGTACTCGCTTAAAGGCGTTTCTACCTACAGGCTTTATAAAAAAAGCAATCTTAGTTTTCCGTCGCGTATTAGTAGATAACGGTCTGCAAAATGCCATCGGACAGCTCCATAAACCAAATCCGTTATAGATATTAATAGTTATCTTTTCTTGAATATGGAGCTTGCTATGGATCCAACAATCGTCATAAATGAACGAGTTGATGTAATTACAGTATTCTATGGCAATGCGCCAGAGAGAACTATTTGTATACCAAAAAGAATGAAATATCGAAACCAAGAGATTGAATTTACCATGTTCGCTATGAGGCACCCGACAGCCAAAGGTAAACGCATGATACATGTTTTCGATGTCAGTGATGGCGCAAATGACTACCGACTAGAGTTCGACGCTGAAGGTTTGACTTGGATCCTAGTTAGCATGATAGGTAACCAATAATGTACGGCATTAACAAAGAGCCAGCTCTAATTATGCATATTGATCTCAATAGTGCCTTTGCTACAACCGAGCAACAAGCCCATCCTTCACTTCGAGGTAAACCAATAGGAGTGACTAACCGCGTATCTAAAGAATGTTGCATTATTGCCGCCTCATACGAGGCCAAATACCTAGGTGTTAAAGTAGGTATGCGCCGAAGCGAGGCTATGGCAATCTGTCCAAAGTTGACATTGCTTGAAACCGATCCGCCTAAATATAATGCTGTCTATCAAAAACTAATTAAGATCATGCAAAGCTATTCGCCAAAAATAAAAATGAAAAGTATTGATGAGGGTATTATCGATTTTCACGGCATGGATAAGTTACTAAAAGGGAAGTCTCTTGAAGATATAGGTTATGAAATAAAACAGCGAGTCAAAGATGAAATTGGTGATTGGATGAGAATAAACGTCGGCATTGGTACAAACCGATTTTTAGCTAAACAAGCAGCTGGCTGGCACAAGCCTGATGGACTAGATAAAATCGATCACACAAATCTAATCGATTATTATAAGACCGTTAAACTAACAGACCTAAATGGCATCGCCGAACGTAATGAGGCTAGACTAAATTCCTATGGAATAATGACACCCATAGATTTTATTGAAGCTGATGAATTTAAATTAAAGAAACAGGTATTTAAAGGAATAACTGGGACCTATTGGCATCAAAGGTTGAGAGGTTTCGAAATTGATGACTACACAACCAATTTAGGAATGGTTGGCAGGCAATGGGTAGTAAAGGGCCCATCATCAAAAGATAGCTATTTATTACCATGCCTTAGCTACTTATGTGAAACCACTGGTATGAAATTAAGGTTTAGGGAAGCTGAAGCTAGAGGCATATGCGTCTGGATGTCTTATCAAACAGGTGAGTTTTGGCAATCAAAAAGAATGCATAAAACTACTTACTACACCAACCAAGAAGTCTATAGGCGAGCACTAGAATTATTCAGGCAAAGGCCCAGTGGCATAGTTAAAACAATTGGAATCTACTGCTATCAATTATGCCCATCAAAAAGAAGCCAGATGAGTCTATTTGAAGACATAGAAAGACAAGATTGGCTAACCAAAGCGGTTGATGAGATAAATGATTTCTATGGGACTTTTACAATCTATTCAGCCACTAGTTTGGAAGGTAAAAAAATAATTAAACAAAAGATCCCATTTGGTGGAACAGAGTATTTTGATCTACTATTAAAATCCAACTAATTAACGATTAAAGTCTATGCTATAATCTACTCATGATTAAAAAATGGCACTCTTGGTTAGACATGCCAAAGCACGATATAGATTGGCATCTAAACGATCTGAACGACGAAATAGCTGAGTATCAAGAAAAACAAAACATACTGAAAAAGTGGAGTGAACTGGGTGACGTAGCCTACACTTGGAGCCGAGGTGTATGGAGCGGTCATGATATTAAGTACCCATTTAGCAAACTTCATTTTTATATTGGCTGTATATATATGTACCCAAAAATGTCTGGAAGATATTTATTTTTCAAAAGAGCTGGGCAAAAAGCTGGAGCAAAAAGACAATTAAAAGAAGTCCGAAACCCAATTAAAACTCATAAACTCCATCACATCGCTGAAAAATATGATTTAGATAGAGATAAATTCCAAAAGATATGTGAAGACCAATTAAAATACTGGCTATTGCTTCCTTAAATAATTATTTGAATAAAAGGTAAGTAAATACCTACTATTTGCTATAATCAGCACATGGATCTTAAAACTAATAGAGCATCAATCGAATTAATCGCCAAGGTTTTAATAATAAACAAACTAAACGAAGTGTTAGTATTAACTATCGGCGAACATCGACAAAATCCAGATAGGTCGTACACCCCAGATTTACCAGGAGGCATAGCAGAAAAGAACGAAGACGGACTTCAAACTGTTATTCGCGAAACAAGAGAAGAAGCTGGGATTAAATTAAATGCAAATGACTTAAATCTAGCCTATGCAAAAACTGAGTATAAAGACCAAGAAAATAAGTCCGTCTCAAAGATGTTATATCTTACATATATAGAAAAAATACCAAAAATCACACTAAGCTGGGAACATGCTAGTTATAAATGGGTGCCGATTGACGAGCTGCTAGCTTCAAATAAGTTCAGGCCTTTTTTTGAAGAAGCTATAAAATATTTAATAGATAATAATCTAATTAGTTAGATATAAAACTATTTTTATAGTGCTAATCTATGAGCTTCATCTATTAGTTCTTGCAATTTTCTTTCATCAAAAACACCTGAACCAGGTATAGTCTCGACACTGCTTGAAACAAATATTTGATCAACTAAACCATTATATTTATAAATATTCTCAAATGATATACCACTAGCAATCGCCAAGGCTTTTTCGCCAATCGAATTCTTCATAGCACGAATCTTTTCAACTGACGGTTCAAATCCAGTGCCAGGCCCACTAGTAACCATTACGTCAACTGAATCTTTCAAATAGACAGCTTCATACTCCGCCTTTTTAGGATCTTCAGTGAAGGTATTCGTATACTTAAACGCAACACCACCCAATATCTTGATCTGCTTTAAATAAGACTTTGACTTTTTAAACTCCATTGCTAAACCAGGAGTCATATAATCATCTCTCATATCATCAATCCAAACACCACTAGGAGGGTTATTTAGTAATATGTCTACACGGCCTTCCTCTATACTTTTTGTCTGCTTATTATTTTTCAAAGCCTTGTCTATAGCCTGCATCACTTGCATTGAATTAAAGCCAAGTATGTTTATACCAACAAATCTTTCACTGGACTCTTCATTTAATCTATTAACCGACTCAAATAGAGGGTTAGTATTACGCCACGCGTTGTGATGGTCTATTAGAAGAATTCCATCGGCGCCTAAGTTAAAAGCTTTTTCGCCCTCATGAACAGCTAATTCAACATCACTATTTACTATATGCACTACTGGAAAAACTTCCATATTATCCGCCTTAATCCCACTCTTATAGCTAAATTATACCAGGTTATTTATAAACTAATAAGTGTTAAATATTGTCAAACTATTCTGGCCAATTATTAAGCACAAAATCCCTATAATTTTGCTCAATTTTAGTTGCCATAAATTCTTCCCTAGATAGCCACATCGGTTTACCTTCGAGCTCATTTTGCTGAGAATTAAATTCCTTGGCATCAGATGAACCAATATAGGCTAGGACCATCTTGCCGCCACTATGAACAAAGAAGTCGGCATGACGTAAATCGCTAGGTACAATCCCGCACTCCTCAAGCAATTCTCTAGCTATCGCTTGATCTGGCGTTTCATTTTCTTCAATGTGGCCACCGGGTAATCCATGGTCATCAATTTCTCCCATATAAATAACTATTACTTTATCTTTATTTGAGTTAAAGATAGCAGCCTTTGTTGAAACATTAAATAGTTTATGCATGAGATTGATTATACCTTCAAAGCTGACTATAGGAAATATATAAAATTTTACTAATTACATATTATTGTTATACTGAAAAAAATATGAAAGAAATATCACCTATACCAAGAAAAGGGATTTACGAACTCTATTGGAAGTTTGCCTATGAAAGACAAAAAGCTTTTGAAAACCGAGCCGAAGGAAAACCATCCCCTTGGTCAAACGACAAGATAATCCAAGAATATAAATTCTGTAATGCCTACCGAGCGGCCGACAGAGTTAGCCAATTTCTAATTCGCAATATCTGTTATAGCCAAGAAAAAATAAAACCGGAAGATAAGTTGTTCCAAATCACTGCCTTTAGAATATTCAGCAATATTAATACTTGGCAACAATTATCGCATAAGCTTGGGCATAGCCCAAAGCTAGATGATCTAAAAAACAACTTATTCGAAAAATCCCTAAATGAGATCAAAGACGAGGTAGGTAAACTTTATACCGGAGCATTTATTTTATGCGCCACCAATGCTTATGGAAGAGATCTAAAGCATCTCAACCACATAGAGTTATTAAAAAATATGTTTCTAAACCAAAAAATTGGCAAAAAAATACTAGCCGCCGCTTCACTTAAAGAAATCTATCTTCTACTTCATAGCTTCCCATTAATGGGTGATTTTATGTCTTATCAAATTGCAATTGATCTTAACTACTGTGACCTAATTAATTTTTCAGAAAACGATTTTACCAAAGCTGGGCCTGGAGCAAAGAGGGGAATTAACAAAGTTTTTCAAAACAAAAATGGTTTATCCGACGAAGAGATAATTATGTGGATGGTACATAATCAAAACAAAGAATTTACTCGTTTGGGCTATAAATTTAATGGCCTATACGGCAGAAAATTACATGCCATTGACTGTCAAAACATCTTCTGCGAAACGGATAAATATTGTCGAGTCGCAGCTCCAAAGTTAAAAAGCAATCGGACAAAAATAAAATCCCATTTCCATAAATCAACTGAGCCCATAAAATTATTCTTCCCGCCAAAATGGGACATTAATAAGAACATAAGCCAATCAGGCAAACAATAAAAAACTTAAGCTACGTCTATTTTTTTAACTATTAGTAACTTTACTAAAATATACTGAATAACAAAAGAAATTAAGCTTAGTCCAGCTAAGAAAAGGCTAGTACAAATTGCAATATAAAAATCAATTATCTGGTTACTAATAAATCTTGACAGTATAGATAATATTATTGGGACAATAATTAGCGCTATTTTAAGAATCAAAACCAACTCAAATGTTAATTTTGTCTTATTCTTTGGATTATCCTTCTTTTTTTGGATACGAAGAACTAGCGGTGCAAAACTATCAGCCGATTTATGAACAATTTTCTTAGCACTCTTATTAATAGCTGACGGCATTTTAATAATTACATAGAAAGTTAAAGCTAGCATAAATATTACGACTAAAGCGCCAATAGTAATTAAAAATGGGCTGATAGGGCTAGATATAGTGGCAGGAGTAGGTTCAACCAATTGATCACTAGATTCAAAAAAACCAACAAAATCTTTTAATATATTGAAGTAGAGCACTAGCACCCATGACCATTGCAAGACACAGAAGAAATAGCCAAGACCACCAAAAAAATTAGTAAATTTACTTTTTAAATTCGATTTTTTTGTAATATCCACAAACTAACAATACTAAAGAGTGGCGCCATTAACAACTCTAGCTATATACTAAACCTATGAATATAACTTTCGTGACCGGCAACCAAAGAAAACTAGGCGAAGCCAGACAAGCCTGCAAAGACTTCAATATTGATGTTGAACAACAACAACTAGAAATAGACGAAATCCAAAATCATGATCCAATAAAAATATCCAGGCATAAAGCAGATACAGCCTTTATGATGCTAAGAAAGCCAATAGTTATAAACGATACAAGCTGGATAATCCCAGCCTTAAACGGTTTCCCAGGCGGTTATATGAAAGATATAGCCGAATGGTTCAAACCAGAAGATTTTATAAATTTGATCAAAGATAAGCCAGATAAGAGAATATGTTGTATCGAAACTGTAATATATAAGGATAAAGATATAAACAAAATATTTAATAAAGAGTTTTGGGGAGAAATAGCTGCTAAGCCAAGAGGAAAGTCAGGTAATTCAATTGAAAAAGTAGCTATCTTTAACAACAAAACCCTAGCCGAGTTTCATGATGAAGGCAGATTTGCTTATGAATCTAAAGATTATGTTTGGCATGATTTTGCGAAATGGTATGCAAAAAAAGACCAATAGATAAATATCTAACACCTATCAGCCTATTGCTTTTTGTAAACATATGTGTTATTATGCTTTTACAAATAACTAGGTCCCTTATCAAAGGTAGAAACTAGATTATCGCACCTTTCATCTGGGACCTCCTAATAAAAAATGGAGGTAGAAAAAAATGAAATTCACAAGGAAGAGGCTGGCAGATATAACCAGCCAGGCAAAAAGTCTATTGAGGCTAAAAGCATTAGGATTAATGATTTCCGAATCCGCAAAAGACTTCGGGCAGGGTCAAGTTTTAGCCCTGAGTGCCTTATGTAGCTTTGATACAATGTCCGAGCAGGACAAGAGTATCGAGCTTGCCAGATGGCATGCTCACTAAACCCCAAATCCCAGACCTAAGTCGTAACCAAGACGTATTTTTATACGTTAAGGTTACGACTTTTAATTTTGTCTGAATTAAATTTAGGGTACATCTAAACAATATAGTTGTTTATAAAGCTATCTTCGGGTGTATAATGTAGTTATCAAACTGTGTTATGAGTTATCGAGGAGGAATCACGTATGACTAAAACAAAAGTTATTCTAACAATTATAATCGGCTCTTTATTTGTACTAGTTGCATTAGGACTGTTATATTTTGTACCTCAGTATCAAAAAAATAGTGAAGTGAAAGATTTTGCCAGTTGTCTAAAAGCTAATAATGTAATCATGGAAATCTATCCAAGAATATGCAAGGACAAAAATGGTAATTCCTATACTGAAGTAATTGATGACCAAATAACGCCCCAAGAATTTAGATCCACCAAAGGCACAATTATATACATAGATAGCCTGCAAAAAAATAAGGTTATATCAAGCCCACTAACTTTAACTGGTAGAATACCAGGTAATTGGTCATTTGAAGCTAATTTTCCAGCTACTTTAGTTAATTGGAACGGAGTCATTATAGATCAAAAAACAGCTCAAATCCAAGGTGATTGGATGACAAATGATTACGTCCAATTTATTATAACTTTTGAATTTGACAGCCCAAGTGTTGATAAAAACGGTTCAATCATACTTAAAAAAGATAATCCATCAGGCTTAATCGAAAACGACGATAGTGTCGAAATACCAATAACATATTTATAATATCCCCCTAAATTGACACCAACACATCAATATTCTATAATTATTATATATGGATTTGAAGCCCTCATCAGAGCAAATCTCAAACACGACTAAAAAATTAGACATTTTGTCGACCTTAGATGACACCAACGTAAAAAAACATTTTAAAGAAATGTTTAGGATTGGAACTATAAATCTACACGAGTCAGCTTTTGCAGTATATAACCAATCCGGTAAGCCAAAAGTTTCCGACTTAATATTCCCAGAAATAACTGACTTTGATTTATCTAGCGAAGAATCGATTAAGCAACATAACAGCATAACTATATCTCGATTAATAAGAAATCCGACTTACATCGAATCTCCTATGTATGACGTAAAAGATTATATGGGCTCAGGTATCAGTGAAGCTGTAAGAAAGACTATTGAATATATTTCTAATAACCCATACCTAGAAAATGACGAAAAAAAGAATAATATTGCAGACATTTTAATTAATGAACATAACAATAGGTTAGGCATTAGCAAATATCGCTCTGACATTGATTTTATTTTTCATAACCATCCCCAAAACCCAGGTATGATAACTGACCCCTACAATATCCTACTGCCATCATTAGAGGATCTTGATTCGTATAGCGAAAACCTAAAATCGAACCCAGATTTAATTGAAGGAATCGTAGCATCAAATGGTCAAGAACATAAATTAATTTTATATAAAGCAAAATCTATTTCAGAAATAAAACCAGGCCAATACGAAACTATGCTGTCAGAAGGTAATAAAAGCACTAGACGTAAACTCGGTATTCTAGCGATTTGTGGGTATAACAATATAATATTAGGATTAAATAAAAATGGTGAAATTGATGAAACTTACCGAAAAAATATTAACGATACAATCTCAGTGCTATTTTAAATCACTAATTAAGGCTCTATAGGGTATACTAAACAGATGAAGATTAAAACATTGCCTATAGTTAGTGTAAATTTGGATGAAATAGTTGGTGGCGGTCGATCAATTGGCACTCTTGAAAGTGGCCGTAAGATATTCGTATGGGGAGGACTACCTGGCGAAACTGTGCTGGCTCAAGTCACTAAAAAGAAGTCTAAATTATACGAAGGTGTTACGACTGAAGTTATTAAAGCTAGCCCTGAACGAATAGAGCCAAAAGATAAAGATAGTTATCTATCAACTAGCCCTTGGCAAATTATGACATTTGAGGCTGAACAAAACTATAAAGCGGCTTTAATTGAAGAGGCTTTCGAACTTCACGATATAGTTCTGCCAGGAAAAATTGAAGTCTATAGCGATAACAAACAATTCGAATATCGAAATAAGATTGAATTTAGCTGGTACTGGAATAAAGAGAATGAGCAACTTGACTTATCTTTTTTCCGTCGTGGTACCCACGGAAAATTACCAGTCGAAGGAACTAGTTTGGCCCATCCTGAGATAAACCGATCAGCAATTGCAATGCGAGATTTATTAAGAACCAAACCAGAGATTAAAGCTTTCATGTTAAAGACACTTCTGGTTCGCTCTAATAAAGAAGGTGCGGTTGCACTGCAGTTATACGTAAAAGACCAAGATATATGCCAATTCAGTGAAGCTGAAATAAAAAAATTAAAAGTTAGCGGTTTTGAACTAATTTATTCTAACCCTAAAAGCCCAGCTAGTGTAATAACAAATCGGCTCCAATCATGGGGAGAAACGACCTTGTCTGATACTATCCTAGACATCCCATTTACTTATGCTGTTGAAGGTTTCTTCCAGATTAATATACCAATCTATGAACAAGCTCTTAAAGATATGAAACAATGGGTTGTTAAAAATAAACCAACTGTCGACCTATATAG
>Ga0194063_10000512_pt1 | contig 27949 bp, 28 predicted proteins | sample SepL3720m_MetaG_FD_155459 | JGI IMG/M metagenome (GOLD analysis project Ga0194063, IMG submission 155459) | Anoxic zone freshwater microbial communities from boreal shield lake in IISD Experimental Lakes Area, Ontario, Canada - Sep2016-L373-20m | ecosystem: Environmental > Aquatic > Freshwater...
GGGTTTCACCGAGCGTGGAGCCATGAATGTGGCCTCCCGTGGACAGATGCGTGGCAGCACCTGATGCACGGCACACCGCCTGGTAGCGCACGTGGGCACCAGGGGGTACGGCCGTGATGGTGAAGGTGGCTCGACGAAGGGTGTGATGCACCAAGGGCTCCTCAACCTCCACTCCACGCTGCGCGCCCACAATGGCGGTATCGGCGTGGAGCATGTGGGTGCCCAGTGGACACGACAGGTGGCGAATGCCCGCAACGTCTGACCTGCCATTGACAACGGTGAGGCGCGCATCCTCAGCGGCGCGCGCAGCGGCCTCACGGGCACCCACCGCTGGAGCTGCGGGAGTGGCGTCTGCCACGGGGAGGACAGATTCAAACGGCGTTCTCTCTGATGACGTGTAGACGCCGGTCGCGAGGTTGTAGAGCGCAATCGGAGCGCCATCCGCCGGGCAGCCACCATGGGCCGGCGAGTCGTTGACGCATCCCGTCTCAGAAACACACCCATCGCCGAAGCCAGTTACATCGCCGCGGGCCCCTGATTCGAACCCAACGCCCCACGCCCAGTGGCGAGTTCGGTTTGCGGTGTTCAATGCGGAGACCGTAATGAGGGCCGGTGCAACGGCGATGGTTGGCCACACTGCGCCGCTCGACCGCCAATAGCAAAGCTGTCGGGCCTGCATTTGTTGCGACTTATTCCCCAACGAGTAGGTGTGCGACTTGCCCCTGCCAATTGAGTACATCCCGGATCGAACGGCAGTCCTGCATTCGTTCGCGCCTCCCGCCGACCAGTACTGCGTCCCATCACCGTAGGTGTGGCCCACTGCGCAGTTTGGCGTGCACATCGTTCCGGCCACGGCATCAACGCAACCGAGATTCGTGTTGTACGCGGGGTCAGATTCGAAGGTGGTGCCGACAGTCGTCGCAACCGCGGGCACCGTGAAGGTGCACGTCAGCGTCTTTCCCGCCGATGCACAGGGTCCGGTCCACGAAGAGATCAGATTTCCCGCAGTCGGCGACGCAGTGACAGTGATCGATGTGCCAACGGCCCGTTCCGCCGTGCAATCAACACTGGCGCTGCCCGGGGCGCTTCCATTGGAGCAAACAAGCGGGGCAGCCCCTGACGGGTCGGGCGTTGTCACAGACCCGCCGCCTCCCACCTGAAACGTCAACACCGTGGCGGACGCCGCGCCAGCCGCAAGACCGCCGATGCCGATTGCAAAGATGGAGGCGAGCACAAGGAGGGTTCTACGATGCATGGAGGATCGTCCGGCTTCATTCGGGGGCACAGGAGACGGAACCCTACAGTCCCTCCCGGTCCACACCCCGATCGCGGTCATCGTCTCCGTGGCGTATCCCACCCGAGAAGCCCCTCACCGCCTGAGCCACTAGGCCCGGGCCGGTGACGAATGGGCTTGGGCATGCCCGCATTTGAAGAGGTCCCGAGCGATGACCCACATGATCTGGAGCCCGGGCGCCCCGCGAGAAGGTCGTCCGCTCGCTCCCATCGCCGCGTGGGCCGCGACTCCCGCCAGACGATTGCCGCTCCCTGCCGTCCCTACCCCCCCAACTTGCCCTTCACCAGTGCACTCACGGCCCCACCCTCGGCCTGACCCTGCGCCTTGGCCATGACGATCTTGATCACGCTGCCCATATCCTTCATGGACGAGGCGCCGGACTCGGCGATGGCGGCGTCAACGAGGGCCTCCAGTTGCGCCTGGTCCATCTCGGCTGGCAAGTAGGTGGACAGGATCTCGAGCTCGGACTCTTCCTTGGTGGCCAGGTCCTCACGCCCCGCGGCACGGAACTGCTCGATGCTCTCCTTGTGCTGCTTGGCGATGGAGCGGATGACCTTGATCTCCTCCTGCTCGTCAAGATCCTCGCGCTTCTCGATGCGTGCGTTCTGCATCGCGGCGATGGCGCGTCGCACCACACCGAGGGTGTCCTTGTCGCCCGCCTTCATGGCGGTCTTCATGTCGTCGGTCAGGCGCTCGAGAAGGCTCATGTGCGTGCCCTAGCCCGCGAGGCCGGCGAGGTACTGGCGATACGCCGGCTCGTCCATGAGGGCGTCGAGTTCGGATGCGCTCGAGAGGCGCACCTTGATGAGCCATCCGCCGCCGTACGGGTCGTTGTTCACCAGTTCGGGGGTGTCGCTCACCGCGTCGTTTACGGCAATGACCTCGCCGCCCGCGGGGGCGATGATGTCGCTCACGGCCTTGACCGACTCAAGCTCGCCGTACGAGGAGCCCGCAGTCACTGAATCGCCAACGGCGGGCGGGTCGTAGTAGACCACCTCGCCCAGGGCGTCCTGCGCAAACCACGTGACGCCGAATGTAGCCTCGTCGCCATCCACGCGCACCCAGTCGTGCTCGGGGTGGTAGCGCAGGTCTCCGGGGTAGGTCTCGTCGCTCACGAGTGGTGTTCCTTCCTGGGTGATGTATCGACCATGGGCAGCGAGGTGACCTCGGCCGCCTTTTCCTTACCGCGCACGTCAATGGACACCTTGGCGCCCACATGCGCGTGCTCGGGTGAAACGTACGCGAGTGCGGCGCCCACACCGAGAGATGGCGAGAACGTGCCACTGGTGACGGTGCCCACCTGCTGTCCATCTGCCATCACGGGGCACCCGCCGCGAGGGATGCCCTTCTCGGTGATGAGGATGGCCACGAGACGGTCGGGGGTGCCCTCTGCCGCCTCGCGCTGCATGCGCTCGGCACCCGGAAATCCACCGTGCTTCAAGTCGCAGGCCCACTTGAGGCCGGCGCTGATGGGGCTGCGATCGCGCCCGAGCTCGTTTCCGTACAGCGGGTAGCCCATCTCAAGGCGCAGGGTGTCGCGGGCGGCCAGGCCCGCGGGCACCGGCGCGTCGGGCCCCGCCATGAGGGCGTTCCAGATGGCAGGGGCGTCACCGGCCGGGCACATGATCTCCACACCCGGCTCGCCGGTGTAGCCGGTGCGTGCCACCAGGCACGCCACCCCGGCCACGGTGGCCTCGGTGGCCTCCATGTAGGGCAGCGAGAACGGCTGGGGCGATGCGATGGGTGTGAGTGCCTTCGCCCACGCGGGCCCCTGCAGGGCAAGCATGGCCACCTCGGGCGAGCGGTTGACCACCGTCACGCCTTGGGGCGCAAGCGAGGTGACCCGCTCCACGCACGGGGCAATGTTGGAGGCGTTGACCACCAGCAGGAAGCGGTCGAGCAGTGCGTACACCAGCAAGTCGTCGATGACCCCACCGTTGTCGTCGGGCAGCAAGGTGTACTGGGCCTGCCCGGGGCCGATGCGGGTGATGTCGTTGGTCAGGATCGACTGCAGGAACTCCCGCGAACCGGGGCCCATCACGTCGATCTGCCCCATGTGTGAGACATCGAAGAGCCCGCAGGTGGACCGCACGGCCAGATGCTCCGCGCGCACCCCCTCGTACTCAACCGGCATCTCCCACCCGGCAAACGGCACGATCTTGGCTCCGGCCGCCACGTGGGCGTCAAAGAGCGATGTCCTCTGTAGGTCGGTCACGCGGGGCAGCCTACCGGCCGCCTCGGTGCGTTCAGTCCTTCAGGAAAGAGGGCACGTCAAGCACGTCACCCGACACGTCGAACGAGGTGCGTTCCTCGCTGCGGCGCGGCGCAGGCGGACGCGAGTCGCTGGCCGGGGAGCGACCGAATGCCGGGCGGTCGCGCTCGGCACGGGCCTTCTTGGTGGCCTCGCGGTGGCCGTCGTCAAAGCCGGTGGCGATGACCGTGACGCGCACGTTGTCGCCCAGGCTCTCGTCAACCACGGTGCCGAAGATCACGTTGCAGTCGGGGTCGGCCGACTCGCGCACGATGCTCGCGGCCTCATCCACTTCGAACAGGCCCAGATTTGCGGTACCGGCAATGGAGAGAATGACTCCGGTGGCGCCCTTCATGCTGGTCTCAAGGAGCGGCGACGAGATGGCGGCGCGCGCGGCCTCGGAGGCGCGGTTCTCGCCCGTGGCGATGCCGATGCCCATCAGCGACGAACCGGCGCCGGACATGATGGTGCGCACGTCGGCGAAGTCGAGGTTGATGAGACCCGGCACGGTGATGAGGTCGGTAATGCCCTGCACGCCCTGGCGCAGGATGTCGTCGGCCATGTTGAAGGCGTCGACGATCGACGTGTTGCGGTCAACCACCTCGAGCAGGCGATCGTTCGGGATGATGATGACCGAGTCGACCTGCGAACGAAGGGCCTCAATGCCCTCGTCGGCGCGGCGGGAACGCTGCTTGCCCTCGAAGGCGAATGGGCGGGTGACCACGCCCACCGTGAGCGCGCCCTGCTCGCGTGCGATCTGCGCGATGACCGGGGCAGCCCCGGTACCGGTACCGCCACCCTCGCCTGCGGTGACAAACACCATGTCGGCGCCGCGGACGGCCTCTTTCAGTTCTTCCCGGCTCTCCTCAGCGGCCTCGCGGCCCACGCGGGGCTCCGCGCCAGCGCCGAGACCGCGGGTGATCGTGCCGCCGATGTGGATCTTCACGTCGGCGTCGCAGCCGGTGAGTGCCTGTGCGTCGGTGTTGACGGCGATGAACTCCACGCCGCGCACACCCGCGTCGATCATGCGGTTGACGGCGTTCGATCCGCCACCACCCACACCCACGACCTTGATGACTGCCAGGTAGTTGCTGCTCTCCACGTTGCCGGTCCTCCCCGGGCACGATCAAAAATCATCGGGATGACGGAGGTCATCTCGTTGGGGCACGTTTCGCCCGCCACGACCGTAGTCCTCCCCGAAAACGGGGTCAACCCGCACTTGAGGGATTCATACCGATGCGGCCAAAGACTCAACTAGGGGTTGAGGGTTGTCCCCGTTCCCCCTGTGGTGTCCGCCATTGCCCCAGTGGATGTTCCGTCAGTGCTGGTGCCATCTGTGCTCGTACCGCCGGTGGTCGAGGTACCGCCGGTCGTGGCGCCGTCGGTTGTACCGGGCACCACCAGTCGCTGGATACTGCTGCCCAGCATCGGTCGCGACGGGTTTGACAGATCGAGATACGCCGCCGCGTCGAGAGCCTTGGGGTCGGCCTGAGACAGGACGGCCACCAGAGCCTGGGCCTTCTCGGCCAGTTTCGTGGCGCCGCCCAGACGGAGTTCCAGCCCATTGTTCAGACTGGCCTCCAGGCCTCCACCAACGGCGTGCAGGTCACGGATACGGCCCGCGATCTCCGGCGGCAGCCACCCAATAAAGCGGAGCGCCGCACGCTGACCGTTGGCGGTGAGCACCCCGCTCTGCGGGTATGACGCCACCGTGATCACCGGAAGCCCCGCCCGGTTGCCGGCCTTCCCCATCACCTGTCCCGATGGCGAGATGAGATACCGGCCGCCGCCCTTCACCATAAGGATCGCGACCGGGGCACCCATGGTCACCCGCACGGTGATCGACCACGGCCAGTCACGCTCAATCTCGGTGTCGAGTACACCCGGAAACCGGGTGAGCGCGGTTCGCATGTCGCCGGATGGCAGCCGGACCATCGATCCGGTGCCGGCCACCATCTCTGCCGACTGCTGCACCTCGGCCGGGTAATCGCCGGTGTAGCCCTTCACCGTCACATCGGAGATGCCAAACAGCGGGCCGCTCACGATCCACAGAATGAGCAGCACCGACGCCACGGTGACAACCGACGCGTAGGCGGCGATGCGCAGCACGCGGGCGCGGGACTCCCTATCGGAGGTGCGGCGGGGAGGGCGCTTTCCTGCGGGCGGGCGCGACCCACCGGATGACGACGCGCGACGCCGGGGAAGCGACGGCATCTTCACGAGATCTCCCGGAGCGGAGGGGCGCCGATGCCCCACTCGGGGTGCAGGTAGCGCACCTCGGCATGCAGCACGGGGCCGCCGGAATCCCGCACGGCGCGGCGGCACGCGTCCATCACGGCCATGACATCAGCGGCGCTGCACCCCGGTGCGGCCTCAATGAAGTTGGCGTGCACCGGCGATACCCGGGCGCCGCCGATGACGAGCCCCTTCAGCCCAGCGGCCTCGATGAGCCGCCCCGACGATTCGCCCGGCGGATTGGTGAACACGCTGCCGAAGGTGCGCACCCCCTGGGGCTGGGTGCTGCGGCGATGCGCGCGAAAGCCGTCGAGGGTCTGTTTGATGGTGGCCGGGTCGCCGGGGGCCAGGCGAAAGCCCACGGCCGCCACCACCTGATCGCCCTTTACCGATGTGGTGCGATACCCCATGGCCAGCTCGTCGCGGCCCACCTTGCGCGGTCCAGATGCGTCGCACACCACCGCCCAGTCGAGCACCTGCGAGAGGTCCGATGCGTAGGCACCCGCGTTCATGGCCACCGCGCCGCCCGCGGTACCGGGAATGCTCGCGCCGAACTCCAGGCCCGTGAGGCCTGCGGTGGCCGCGCGCTGCACAGCGCGCGGGAGAGATGCGCCGCCCCCGCACCACAGCGTGTCGGCGCCACGCACCGAGATGGACGACAGCCGACCCGCAAGGCGGATAACCAACCCGCGAAATCCCGCGTCATCCACGATGAGGTTGGACCCCTTCCCCACCACGGCCACCGGTGCATCGCGAGCGGCCGCCCATGCAAGCGCCTTGGTCACGCCCCCGAACGAGGTGCAGATGGCCAGCGCATCGGCGGTGCCGCCCACCCGGATACTGGTGAACGGGGCCAGTGGCACCTGCTCGCGTATGCCCGCGGTGGTCTCAGCCACCGAGGGCCTCGAGAATGCGCGGGCCCAGGGTGGTGATGTCGCCCGCGCCCATGGTGATAACCAGATCGCCGGGGCGCAGGTCGGGCACGAGCACGGAGGGCACGTCGGCCAGCAGCGGCACAAACATCATCTCGTCGGGCCCTGAGATCGACGACATCACCAGCGTGCCGTCCACTCCGGGCACCGGGGCCTCGCGGGCCGCGTAGATGTCGGTGACCACCACGATGTCGGCCAGCGACAGCGCCTCGCCGAACTCACGCGCGAGCGCACGGGTGCGCGAGAAGAGATGGGGCTGGAACACCGCCACGATCCGGCCGTCGTGCACGCCGCGCGCGGCGGCCAGCGTTGCCGCAACCTCCACCGGATGGTGGGCGTAGTCGTCAACCACGCGAACCCCACCCGCGGTGCCCTTGTCCTCAAATCTGCGCCCCACGCCCGCAAAGGGGGCAATGCGCGCGGCGGCGATGGCAGGCAGCACACCGCACCAGTCGGCAAGGGCAATGGCGCATGCGGCGTTCTCGCGGTTGTGGGCGCCCGGCGCGGCCAGGTGGAGCGCCACACGATCGCCGGTCGCCAGCACCAGTGTGTGGTCGTCCACGTGGGCCCATGCCCCCTCCACATCGCCCACCACACGCACCGCACATGGCGCACCTTCGGCCACACGCTGCGCCCGGGGGTCGGGCCCCACCACCAGCAGGCCGTCAGCGGGCAGGGCCGAGATGAACTGACGGAACACATCCTCCACGTCGTCAATCGAGGCGTACGTGGAGTGGTGGTCGTGGTCGACGTTCAGGAGGATGGCCGCCTCGGCCGGCAGGCGAAGCAGCGACCGGTCGCTTTCATCGGCCTCAGCGCAGAACCAGGGGCCGTCACCCCATGCCGCACCGGTGCCGTCGCCCCACGGCACCTCGGCGCCAACACACAGGGTGGCGCCGCCCAGAGCGAGCGAGAGCATGGCAGTGGTGGTCGACTTGCCATGTGCCCCGGCCACGGCAAGCCCGCGATGGCCGTCCATGAGCATGGCCAGCAGATCGGATCGGTGGATCACCGTGAGGCCCCGCTCGGCTGCGGCCACCACCTCAGGGTTGGTGGCGGGGATTGCAGTGGACAGCACCACCACGTCAACCTCGGCCGGAATGGCATCGGCCGAATGCCCCACGTGCACGTCGGCGCCCGCGGCCCTGAGCGCCGCGAGGGCCGGCCCGTCCTCGCGATCGGTGCCCGACACCGCCCACCCCTTGCGCAGCGCCAACAGGCCCAGGGCGCTCATGCCGGCGCCGCCAGCGCCCACCAGATGGATTGATCGCGTGCTCACCGGCGGGCCGCCGCCTCGACCATGTCGGCGATGCGCTCGGCCGCGTCGGGGCGCGCGGCATGGCGGGCGGCCTCGCCCATGGCCTCCAGGCGGTGCCGGTCCACCAGCAGCGCGCCCACGATCTCCTTCAGCCGCTCGGCCGAGCACTCGTCGTCGCGCAGCACGATTGCCGCACCGGCCTCGGCCAGCCACTGCGCATTGCCCGTCTGGTGATCAGCCGTGGCATGGGGGTAGGGCACAAGGATGGACGGTCGCCCGATGGCCGCGAGTTCAAACACCGACCCGCCCGAGCGCGAGATGACCAGATCGGCGGCGGCGATCGCCGCCGGGAAGTCGGAGAGGAAACCGAACACGTGGTACCGGGGGCCGCAGCCAACTGACTCGACCTGGGCACGCACTGCGGCCTCGTTGCGCGCACCGGCCACGTGCACCACATCGAATGGCGGATTGGGGCAGAAGGCCCCGAGTGCAGCCTCGTTGATGGACTGTGCACCCTGGCTGCCACCCGCTACCAGCACACACGTGCTGGTTGGGTCGAGCCCCAGCGTGCGGCGACCCTCGGCGCGCGTGGCATCGCGCACCACACGGCTCACCGGGCGGCCGGTCACCATGTACTTGCGACTGGTCCGACCCGCGATGGGAAATGCGAGTGCCACACGTCTGGCGAAGGGCGCGGCAAGGCGGTTGGCAAGACCAAGACGGGAATCCGCCTCCATCAGCACCACCCGACGCCGCGTGAGCCTGCCGGCGATTGCGGCCGGGCCTGCCATGTACCCACCGCCGCCCACCACCACATCAACCCTGCGACGTCGCAGCACTCCCATCATGCGGGGAACGGCCAGCGCTGCCTGGACCACCGCGCCGACGTTCCGGAGCGACAGGCGACGGTCGAACCCGCGAAGTGGCACGTGGTCCTCGGGGTAGCCGTGCTGCGCCGGGATGCCGGATCCTGCGCGGCCACCGACCCCGATGAAGCTCACCTCATTGCCGCGGGAGCGGAGCTCCTCAGCCAGCGCGAGCGCCGGCATGATGTGCCCGGCCGTCCCGCCCGCCGCGATCGCGATGCGCAGGCTCATCTCCGCTCCTGACGACGGTGAGGTTCCTGGACCGCCTGGCACGTGAGCGCCTGCCGATCCCGACGAGGATCCCGGATGCTGCTGCGAAGACGACGAGGCTGCTCCCCCCGTAACTCATGAATGGAAGTGGCACCCCGGTGACCGGGAGCATGCCCAGCACCGCGCCCAGATTGACGATGGCCTGGATGCCGATAAGTGATGTGAGCCCGCCGGCCAGAAGCCGCTGCCGCGAATCAGGGGCCGACAAGGCAATACGGTAGCCACTCCACACGACGGCACCCACCAGCACGATGACCCCGATGAAGCCGATGAGTCCCAACTCCTCGCCCACCGTCGCCATGATCATGTCGGTATGCGCCTCTGGGAGGTAGAACACCTTCTGCAGGCCATTTCCGAGCCCGGTGCCGCTGACCCCGCCGGATCCGATGGCGAGCTTGGACTGCACGATCTGAAATCCGGCGCCCTTGGTGTCGGCCCAGGGGTCGAGGAACGCCAGCATGCGTGAGCGCCGGTAGGGCTCGGCGGCGATCCCAAGGGCCCCCAGGGTGACGGCGCCGAGGGTGATGAGTGCCATCACGCGAGCCGGTGCCCCGGCGATGGCGATCATCGCAAGCGCCACACCCACAAGCACCACGGCCGTCCCCAGGTCGGGCTCCACGACGATGAGCCCGGCCATTGCAGCCATCGTGATGACCGGAAGACGCATGGTTTTGAACTCGTCAAGCCTGCCCGCGTTCTTGCACAGGTATCCCGCGAGCCACAGGATGATCGCCAACTTGGCGAACTCGGCTGGCTGCACCTGCACCGGCCCGAGGCCGATCCAGCGGCGCGACCCGTTGGCCATGATGCCGATTCCCGGCATGAGCACCACCACCAGTGCGGCGATGCTCACGATGATTGCGGGCTTGCCGAGGGCGATCAGACGTGATGGCTTGAGCCGGGCGCATGCAGCAAACGCGATGAGTCCGATGACCGCATAAATGCCCTGCCTGATCAGCAGCCCCTGGGGGCTCTCGTCTGAGAGCAACGCCGTCGCGCTGGACGCCGAATACACCATCACCACACCGATGCAGATGAGCATGAGCAGCGCGATGGTGAGAATGGCCTCAGGGGCGATATCGCTGCCCATGCCGCCCCTCGTGCGAGGGGTGCCTTTTGGGGGTCTGGCGGCGGATGCGAGCGGCACGGAAAGGGATTCGCCGCCGCACACCCAATCCCCTACCTCGCTCCGCACTCCCGGGCACACTCGCGGAACACATCACCACGGTGCTCGTACGACCTGAATTGGTCGAACGATGCGCAGGCGGGCGACAGCAGCACAACATCGCCCGGCCGTGCCCCGGCGGCTGCCGCGGTGACCGCGGCCTTCAGATCGGGGTGCGACACGGTTGTCACACCGCAATCTCCCAGCGCAGCAGCAATCTCAGGGGCGGTCTCGCCAATCAGATGCGCGGTTTCAACCACCCCACGGGCGGCCTCTGCCAACCCGTCAAAGGGCGTGCCCTTGCTGCTGCCGCCGGCGATGAGGATGACCCGGTCGGGATAGGCGTCGAGCGCAGCAATGGCGGCGGCCGGGTTGGTGGCCTTGGAGTCATTGACAAAGGTGACACCGTCCGCCACCCCCACCACCTCGAGGCGATGCGCAACCCCGGGAAATGACGCCAGTCCGGCTGCAATCGCCTGCGCCGTCACGCCGGCGTGGGCCGCCATCGCGGCCGCGGCCATCACGTTCTCGCGATTGTGTGCGCCCCGCAGCGGGATGTCATCCCAGCCCGCGATGCGGCCAAGGCCTGCCACGTGCAGGCCATCCTGGCCCCACGCAACGGCATCGTCACCCGGTACCCCAGAGGCCACCACATACCGGGCGGGCGCGGCGCCTGGTGACGCCTCGCCCTGCGGCAGGATTGCCAGATCGCCGGGCTGCTGGTGTGCAAACAGATTGCGCTTGGCAGCCGCGTATGCCGCCAGATCGTCGTACCGGTCCAGATGGTCGGGCGTGACATTCAGCAGCACGGCTGCCCGCGGCCGGAAGGTGGGGACGTCCTCCAGTTGAAACGACGAGCACTCCACCACGAGCCATGCGGCGGCGTCCACCTGCCCCACGAGGCCCGTGAGTGGCGTGCCCTGATTGCCGCATGCCACTGCGTCGAGCCCCGCCGTTTGCAGGATGTGCGCCAGCAGCTCGGTGGTGGTGGTCTTGCCGTTGGTCCCGGTGATTCCCATGAGCGGATTGGGAAGCGCGCGCGACGCCAGCTCGATCTCGCTCCACACCGGGGTTCCGGCCGCGTACGCCGCGGCGAGCGGGGGTGCCTCGCGGGGCACGCCCGGGCTTCGCACCACCAGGTCGGCCTCCACGGCCTCGTCCCATGGGCTGCGCACCTCGATACCCGCCGCCTGCAGCTCGGTTCCATCAATCTGCAGGCGGTCCACGCCCACTACCTGCCACCCCTCGGCGGCGAGGAGCAACGCGGCTGCCCGGCCGGACCTGCCGAGGCCCACCACCAGCGCACGGCCGGGTGCGGGGAGCGCCGGGCTCATGTGGGCAGCGTGCGGAAGAAGAGTGTGAAGCCGATGGCCGCGAACACGAGCGCGATGAGCCAGAACCGCACGATAATCTTGGTTTCGCTCCACCCGGCCATCTCGAAGTGATGGTGCACCGGCGCCATGAGGAACACCCGGCGACGGGTGCGCTTGAACACGAGCACCTGGATGAGCACCGAAAGCGCCTCGATCACGAATACGCCGCCGATGAAGATGAGCAGGAACTCGGTCTTGGTCATCACGGCGAGCGCGGCGATGGCACCACCCAGTGCGAATGACCCGGTATCGCCCATGAACACCGATGCGGGGTATGAGTTGAACCAGAGGAACCCCACGCACGCGCCCATGAGGGTGGCCGCGAAGATGGCCATGTCGCGCTGTCCCGTGACCACGAAGGTCATGCCGATGTAGGCCAATAGGGCGATGGCCATCGTGCCCCCGGCAAGGCCGTCAAGACCGTCGGTGAGGTTGACCGCATTGGTGGCGCCAGCCAGCACCAGCAGCACCACGACGCCGAACGCGATGGGCCCGATCTCGAACGACGCACTTCGAACGATGTGCAGGTCGATGGTGGTGGGAATACCCACCACGCGCACCGCGATGACCGTCAGCAGGATGGCCACCACCACCAGGGCGATCATCTTCCACCGCCCGGAGAGCCCCAGCGACCGCTTCTTCACGATCTTCATCCAGTCGTCCACAAAGCCGATGGCCCCGCACGCGAGCGTGGTGAAGAGCACGGTCATGGCCGCGGTGCTGCGCGACGAGAGAATGAGAAATGGGATGGCCATGGCCAAGAGGATGAGCAGACCCCCCATGGTGGGAGTGCCCTGCTTCTCGGCGTGCCCCTCGGGGATCTCACCCTGCGGGCGGATGAACTGCCCCACCTCGTGGTCGCGCAACCAGCGGATGAACCTGGGACCCAGGAACAACATGAGCATGACCGAGCCGATCGCGGCGATGAGTACGCGCGGCACGGCCTAGGCCTCCCGCTCCCTGATGGCGCGCGCCACGCGCTCCATGGCCATGCCGCGGGAGCCCTTTACCAGCACCACGTCGCCGGGCTCGATGAGCGCGGGCACTCCGGCAACGGCATCGTCGGTGGTGGCGAAGGTGGCACTCGCAACCCCGTCCGCACCTTCCGGGTACGACGCGGCGCGCGCGCCCACGGCGATCACCAGGTCAACGCCGAGCCGGGCGGCCTCCTCGCCCACCTCGCGGTGGAATCGGGCCTCGTCGGGTCCGAGCTCCAGCATGTCGGCCATCACCGCCACGTGGCGGCCCTCACGCCGGCACAGGTCGGCCAGTGCGGCGCCCATCGCTGGAGGGTTGGCGTTGTAGCAGTCCTCAATGAGCACGCCGCCACCCGGCAGCGGGTACTCGATACCCCGCATGGCTGAGCGCTCAAGGTGCACTGGGGTACCGGCCGCGGGCGGGGTGCCAAGCGCGGTGGCCACGGCGGCGGCGGCCGCCATGTTGCGCCGCTCCCACACCTTGAGGTCGCCGAGGTCGAGATCGATGGCGGGCTCATCGCCAAAGCGCACCACTCCCACGCCCTCTGGCAGCGCATCCACGTAGGCGCTCAGATGGATGTCGTCGTCGGGGATGACCGCAACTCCACCCGGGCGGAGCGCGTTCAGGATCTCTGCCTTGGCGGCGGCGATTGCCTCGATGGTTCCCAGAAGTTCCAGATGCACCGGACCAACAGAGGTGATGACCGCCACATCGGGCGGCGCGAGCATGGCCAACTCGGCGATCTGACCCGGCCCGCGCATTCCCATCTCAATCACGGCGACCTCGGCATCAGCGGGCAGTCCGAGGATGCTGAGCGGCACGCCCACCTCGGTGTTGCGGTTGCCCGGAGTGCACGACGCCCGCACCCCGGCCGCACGCAGCACGGCGCCCACGCTGTCCTTGGTGGAGGTCTTGCCGTATGAGCCCGTAATGCCGACAACCCTCGCGCCCAGATGCTGGAGGGCGCCACGTCCCATCAGCCCCAGGGCCTCAACCGGGTCGCCCGCCAGCAGAATGGCGGCACCGGTACGCGCGAGGTCATCCCCCACCTCCGACCACGCCTCTGGGCCCACCAGCACGGCGACTGCGCCCTGCGCGATTGCATCTGCCGCGTGCAGACCGCCATCAACGTTCTCGCCAGAGACGCCCACGAACAGGCAACCGGGCACCACGTCGCGCGAATCGGCGGTTGCACCCTCCACCATTACGTCGTCGTCACCTGCGACCAGCGTGATCCCGCCCCACTCGATGATGTCGTGCAACGGGATCCTCATGCGGCCCGCCGGGTGCCAAGCACCTCACGCGCCACCTGGCGGTCGTCAAATGGCGTGACCACCCCGGCCACCTCCTGGCCCGACTCGTGCCCCTTGCCTGCGATCAGCACGACATCGCCCGGGCGCGCCGCGTCACACGCCGTTGCGATTGCCACCCGACGATCCGCCTGCACCAGCAGGTCAGCCGGGCCGTCCCCCGCACCCGCAACGATCTGCTGGATGATTGCGTCGGGGTCCTCGCTGCGCGGATTGTCCGAAGTGACGATGCACACATCAGACATTGCGCGACCAATGGCGCCCATCTGCGGGCGCTTTCCGGTGTCGCGATCACCCCCGCAGCCAAACACGACGATGAGGCGTCCATCGCCCGCCAGATCACGCGTGGTGGCAAGCACGTTCTCGAGCGAGTCGGGAGTGTGCGCGTAGTCAACAAGCACCTGGAATGGCTGTCCCATCTCGATGGGCTCGAGCCGACCCGGCACACCGTGCACCGATGCGATGCCCTGAGCCACGGCCGTGTGGTTGAGGCCCAGCACCTCCCCCATGGCCACCACGCCCATCACGTTCTCCACATTGAAGCGACCGCGCAGTGGGCTCTCGATGCGGAGCGATCCCCGGGGAGTACGCACCATGGCCGTGAATCCCCCTGCGGTCATCTCGAGTGTGTCGGGGGCGATGTCCGCATCAGACGCGTCGATACCGAAGCTCAGGAGCCCCAACTCGTCGGCCAGGCGCCTCCCAGCCGGGTCGTCGATATTGACCGCGCCGCGCGGATTGGCCCCTTCACCGTCGGGGCGCGCAAAGAGCAACCGCTTTGCCTGGAAGTACGACTCCTCGTCGCCGTGGAAATCGAGGTGATCGCGCGTGAGGTTGGTGAAGATTGCCGCGGCGAAGTGCACCCCCGCAACGCGGTGCTGGGCAAGCGCGTGCGATGACACCTCCATGGCGCAGGCGGCGTCGCCCGAATCGCGCATGTGTGCGAGCAGGCCCTGAAGCTCAGCGCTCTCGGGCGTGGTGTGCGTCGGAACCGACGACTGGCCGCCGACGCGGATCTCAACCGTTCCGATGATCCCGCACTGCATACCCGCGGCCTCAAGCACCGCGTGTGCCAGATAGGCGCTGGTCGTTTTGCCGTTGGTGCCGGTGATACCCACCACGGTCATATTCGCGGAGGGGTCACCCTCAAGAACGGCACCCATGAGCGCCATGGCCACCCGGGAGTCGGGCACCAGGACCTGGGGCACCGGAAGGTCAAGTGCGCGCTCAACCACCAGCGCAGATGCGCCGCGCGCCACCGCATCCGCTGCGAAGTCGTGACCGTCGGCGTGGCCGCCCACCAGACAGGCGAACAGGTCGCCCGCCCCGACATCAGCGGAGCGGTATCTGAGGGCCGCGACATGCGTTGTCGCGGCCGCGTCGGCAGCAGCGGGAACGTCACGGCCGCCCGGTGCCAGCAAACGTGCGTCGCGCACGCCGCCGGTCAGGTCGATGAGCCTCATCCGGAGGGCCACGTTACCAGCGGCCACGGAAACACCGGTCAGGGGGCGATATGCAGGTGCTGCAGGGCGAACTGAGCGATCTGCTCAAAGGCCGGTGCCGCCACCTGCCCGCCGTAGTAGCTGCCGTTGGTGGGCTCATCCACCATGACGGCCACCACGATGCCGGGGTGCGTCGCGGGTGCGTACCCCACGAACGACGCCACATAGCTCTCGATGTACTTGCCGGTCTTCGGGTCGATCTTGTTGGCGGTACCGGTCTTGCCGCCCACCGTGTAGCCCGGGATCTTGGCTTCCTTGCCCGTGCCGTCATCACTCACCACCTTCTGCAGCATGATGTTGACCTGCTCAGCCGACTTGGCGCTGATGATCTGCTGGCCGCGCGGGTGTGTGGGCACCGTGTTGCCGATGCGCTGGATGAGATGCGGCGGCACCATGCGTCCGCCGTTGGCGATGGCGCCGTAGGCCTCGGCGATCTGCGCGATGGTCACGGCCACGCCCTGCCCGATGGGGATGTTGAGAATCGATGTACCGGACCACTGGTTGGTGGGGAGCACGATGCCCGACACCTCACCGGGGTAGTCAATGCCCGTCTTCGCGCCAAATCCGAACTGCTGGATCCAGTGCTGCAGCTGCGTGGTGCCCAGCTTCTGGGCGATCTTCACCGTGCCCACGTTGCTCGAGTTCTGCAGGATCTCCTGGGTGGTCCACGCCACCGAGGGGCGGTAGTGCGATTCCTTGAGCGTGCGGTCGTACAACGTGAGCGTCTCAGGTAGGTCGAACATGGTGTCGCGGGTCACGACCCCGTCCTGAATTGCTCCGGCGACAGTCACCAACTTGAACGTGGACCCGGGCTCGTAGGCATCGGTGATGGGCCGCATGCGCTCGGCGTCGGGCGTGAGGGTCTCCGGCTTGTTGGGGTCATACCCCGGCACCGTGGCCATCGCGAGAATGGCCCCGTCCTGCGGACGCATGACGATGGCCGATGCCGCCGTGGCGTTGTTGGCATCGAGGACGGCCTGCAGCACGCTCTCGGTCTTCTGCTGGATTGCGCTGTCGATGGACAGCGTCACCGTCTTGCCGGCAACCGGTTCGCGGTCATCCAGGATCCTGAGGGTCTTCCCCTTCGGGTCACGCGCCTCGTGTCGCTGTCCGGCCGCACCCTTGAGCAGACCATCCATCGACTTCTCGAGGCCGGTGAGTCCCGATCCCCAGTCGTCGGTCATGCCGATCATCTGCGAGCCCACCGTCCCCAGCGGGTACAGGCGCTTCTGGGCATCGGACAGCGTGATGCCCGACAGGCCGAGCTTCCTCAGATACGCCGCGCGCTGCTGGTCGACGCCCGTGTTGAGCATCACGTACCCGCCATTGCCCTGCAGTCGCCGCTCGGTTTCATCGACCGAGAGTTCAACCGCCGACGCGATGCGCTCCGCGGTGCCGCGCTTGTCCTTCACCAGATATGGCGTGGCCGTGACGGCCGTGACGTGCTTGTCCACCGCCAGCTCGCGACCATCTGACGACACAATGGCGCCACGTGGTGCCTGGAGCTCGACGGTGCTCTCATGCTGCGCGGTCGCCATGGTGGAGAGCTCGCCGGCCTGCACCGTGGCGATCCAGCCGGCCCGCGCTCCGAAAATACCGAGCACAGCAAGGGTGCCGATGGTCAGGTAGCGGACACGCCGCGACCCCAGCCGATCGGCCGCGTCCCGCTTGGCGCGTGTGCGCCCCTTATCGCGTGCGCGGCGCTTGTCCGGGCGTGACACGGGCTGAGGGTGGGACGGTGACGTATGTGAGACCGCTGCCAGGTGCCTGGACCATTCCAAGACGCTTCGCGGCCTGGTCGACAACCTCGCCATCCTTCTGGGCGAGGCTGGCACGGAGTTTGAGGATGTCGGACTGCACTTGGTCGTACATGTCCACGGTGCGGCCGGCCTGGGTGGTGATGTTGAGGCGGGCGACATTCACCCACACCACGCCACCAAGCAGGATGGCGATGAATGGAATGACCACCCACGCAAGCCGCAGGCCGTGCAGTTGCAGGCGCTGCCACCGGCGCGGTGGCGGGCTGGGGACGACCCTCGGGCGCGGCCTGGGGGCGGGAGCCGGGCGGGTGCTGGGCTGTGCGACACGCGCTGCTCCGCCGCGGGTGCTCATGCGTCACCCTTCTCGATGACGCGCAGACGGGCCGAATGGGACCGCGGGTTGCGGGCGATCTCAGCGGTGACCGACTTGACGGCCCGCGGCGTGATCATGCGTCCCTCGGGCAACTTGCCACAGCCGCACACCGGCATATCGGGCGGGCAGATGCAGCCGCGGGTGCGCTCGCGCATAAACCGCTTGACCATGCGGTCCTCAAGCGACTGAAACGAGATGACGGCCAGGCGTCCGCCCGGGCGCAGGATGTCGAAGGCGCGCGGCAGGCCCTGCTCCAGAATCCCCAACTCGTCGTTGACCACGATGCGAAGTGCCTGGAACACCCGGCGGGCGGGATGGCCACCGGCGAACAGCGCCGGGGTGGGCACGGCGCCACGGATGACCTCCACCAGATCACCGGTGGTGGTGATGGGCGTCTCGGCGCGTCGGCGCACAATTGCACGGGCGATCTGGCGCGAGTACCGCTCATCGCCCAGCTCCCAGAACCACTTGGCCAGATCCTTCTCGTCGGCGTCGGCCACGAGGTCGGCTGCCGATACCGGCAGCGATGGATCCATGCGCATGTCCAGCGGGGCGGGGCGCGAGTACGAGAAACCTCGCTCGGGCCGGTCCACCTGCATTGACGAGAGGCCGAGGTCCATAAGGATGACGTCGGCCCGCTGCCCCTGGTCTTCCAGATCGGCGAGCACCGATCCGAAGTCGCCGCGGATGAGGCGCGAGGGGCAGCCGAACTCGCCGCGAAGGGCGTCGAAGTGCGTGGCGGCCTCGGGGTCGCGGTCGATACCGATCAGCTCGCCGGTGGGACCCACGCGCTTCGCGAGGGCAGACGAGTGGCCACCCGCCCCGAACGTGCAATCGATAATCACCTCGCCGGGCCCGGGCGATACCAGCGCCAGAACCTGGTCGAGCAGGACGGGGTCGTGCGGGGCGCCGCCGGAGACCAGATGAAGGGCCTCTGTCTGGACGCCGACGGGGCTCATCCCCGGCCGCCGTCGTTGATGCGGGCGGCAAGACGGGCGGCACGTTGGGCCACTCCGTCGCTCTTGAGGCGCTCGAAGCGCTCGGCCAGGCGGTCCGGGTTCCAGAGTTCGAGGTATGCGCCGCCGCCAAGCACCTTCACCTTGCCGTCGAGGCCCGCGTGCTCGCGGAGTTCGGCGGGCACCAGCAGGCGACCCTGCTTGTCGAGGCCCTCCTGCTCAAAGGCCCCGGCCAGAAGAAACCGGCTCAGTTCGCGCTGGTCGTCGTCAAGCACGCTCATGCGGCCAAACGTGTCCTCGATAAACGACGGCCACTCGAACCGCGGCACCACCACAAGGCAATCGTCCAGCCACCATGCGGTGACGGTGCCATCGGCGAAGGGATCCCGCAGCCGCGACGGGATGGCCACGCGCGACCGGTCGTCGAGGCTGCATTCATAGGTACCGCTGAGGAGCCGGGGTGCCATGGCGAGGGAACCTACCCCCGCTCTCCCCACAATGCAACCCATTCACCCCAAAATGTTCCCCAACTGCCCCATTGGGCCACCCAGATTCACCTCGCAACAGATCGTGCGCCCCTGGTCGTATTCGTGCAATGCATCGTGCGGTGAGAACACATGTTCCGTCCGAGGGGGGGCGTACATTTGTTCGCATGAACACGCGACGTCATCTCTCACTCGTCCCGGACTCCACGGGAACACCCTCTCCGGCAGGCCCATCCGCGGCCATGCCCCGCCCCCGTCGGCGGGGGGCTCGGCCGCCAGGCGGACGGGCCGCAGGCCTTGCCGCACTCGCCGCCGGCCTTACTCTCGGCCTCATGTCGGGCGGGGCCAGCACGCTGCTCACCCATCCCGGTGACGCCGGTGCGGTGCTGATACCCCTCGCTGGTGCCATCGGCATCACGATCGCGGCGGCATTCCGCAGCCGTGCGGTGGCCCAGCGCCGCCGCCGCCACGCCATCCGTGGCCGCGAGCGCCTGCGCGCCCACGAACAGGTGCTTCGCCCAAAGCCCGTGCTCATCCACTCGCGCGAGACGTTCCGTCCGGTCGTCATCGCCACCGAGCCCGTCGCGACGCCCACAAGGCGCGCGGCGTAGGGCCCAGGTGCTGGGGGGTTCCATCCACCCCCCGGCGCTCGGGTCAGTTTTCGCGCGGGTAGAGTGCCCGTCATGAGTCGACGCCACTCCCCCGCACTCCGCATCGTTGCGGTCGGCGCGCTCGTGCTCACCGGCCTGGCGGTGGCCTCATCGGCATCGGCGCGTACCACGCGCGGGTGCACCATTGTGGCCAACCCCACGTCCACGCGGTTCACGTCGTGCCCCGGCGCGAACCTCTCGGGCCTTCGCCTGCAGGGCGTCAATCTGCGGTTCGCCAACCTCACTGGCGCCAACTTGTCGCGGTCCAACCTGTCGCAGGCGCACCTCGCGGGCGCGAACCTCTCCAACCTCACCGCGCGCGGTGCGCGCATGGTGGGCACGCGCTTCGACCGCGGCAACCTCACTGGCGTCGACTTCACTGGCTCACGCATCAATGGCTCGGCCACCTTCTCGGGTACCAACCTCACTGGTGCCAACCTCACTGGCACCGATCTGGGGAGTGCCCTCTTCGGTTCGGCCAACCTTCAGGGCATTACGCTCACCGGGGCACGTCTGTTCAACGTGATGAGCGGCAAGACCGTGGGCGTACCGACGGCAATGCCCACCGGCTGGACACTGATGCAGGGCTATCTGGTGGGCCCCACCGCCAACCTCTGGTATTCCGCGTTCACGGGGGCCAACTTCGCTGGCATGGACCTCACGAACACCAATTTCACCTACGCCGTGCTCACCGATGTGACATTCGCCGGAGCGGACACCACCGGCGTCAACTGGACCGGTGCCACGTTCAGCAACATCATCTGCTCCAACGGGCAGCCGGGCATCAATGGATACGACGACGGTGCCCGCGGCACCCCACCGGTTGGCTGCTGACCGCACACGCCCTGGTGTTGCCATAGGTTCTCGCCGCGTCGGCGACGCAACGGGGTAGCGTCCGCAGTATGAGTGTGAAACAGCGCGTGGCGGTGTTCGGCGACATCCACGGCAATCTGGCCGCCCTCGACGCGGTGATCGCCGCAATCGAGGCCGCAGGAATCACCAGCGCCATCTGCACCGGCGACATCGTGATGCGTGGCACCGAACCCGAAGAGTGCATCGCGCGGATGCGGGCAACTGGCTGGCCCATCGTGGGCGGCAACACCGATCGCAGGGTGTCGAACAAGACACTGAAACCCGACACCGAACTTCGCGGCATGCGCCCCGGCACGCGCACGTGGACGCGCGCGGTGCTCACTGATGCCGATGCCCAGTGGTTGGGAGATCTGCCCGCGATGGTGGAAGCCGACTTAGGGCCGCATCGCGTGGTGGCCATTCACGGCGACCGAACCGTGCCCCCCGGCAAGGTGGCCCACGACGCCAACGACTCGGATCTGGTGGCCATGATGGATGCGCTGGGCGCCGATGTGCTGGTCGCCGCCCACACCCATGCGCCCATGCTGCGCCGGGTGAAGGGCCGGCTCATCATCAACCCCGGAAGCGTGGGCGAGGGCACGCTCGACGACCAGCGCCCGGCATGGGCATGGCTCGAGGCCACCGATGACGGCATCCATGCGGCAATCGAGCATGTCGATGCGCCGCTTGCGCCGCCGCGCGCAAAGCATCATCGCAAGGGCGCGTAGGGCCTACGTTCGTCGGGCCAGCGTCACCAGCTGGCTGCCCCGCCCCGCAGCCCGCGCACCGAGAGCCGCAGGGATCATGGCGGCTGCGAGCGTGCGACCCGCGACCGCGCGGCCGGGGTTCACCTGCGGATCGAGCCCGGGTGCCAGCGAAAACGCGAGCGACGATGGATAGCCCCACCCCCCACGAGGGCTGATCTCCTCAACCGAGAACCCGGCCTCGCCGAGCACCAGCCGCAACGAGCGTTCGTCAAAGTGCCACCGGTGCCGCGACGGCTCCCAGGCGTGCCAGGAATCCCCGAACACCTGGGCCTCAAGGGACCCGCGATTGGGCACCGCAACGCTCAGCATGCCCCCGTCGCGCATCACTCCCGACACGCGGCGAAGTGCATCGCCGAGATCGTCCAGATGCTCAAGCACGTGCCACAGCACCACCGCATCGGCACAGCGCCCATCCATCACCTCTCCCAATTCGTGCACCCCAGCGCGAACCACCTGCGCGCTGGTATCAGCGAGATCTGCCGTGGCGCGCATGACCTCAACCGGGTCGGGCTCAATTGCCACGACATCAAACCCCCGGTTGGCCAGCGCTTTCGCCCGCAGGCCCGTACCTGCACCCACATCCACCACGAGCGATCCCGGGCCAAGCGCATTGGCAAGCGGTGCCACCGATGCCGCGGCCATGCGCGACGCCACCACGGCGCCGATGCCACCCATCCCACCAGCCGCCGCTGCGGCAGCGACATCGCCCGGCACAGGCCATGTGAACCCGATCCCACATACCGCCGAGGTGCACACACGTACCTCACCGGGCCGGCCGCCATGCCGGTCGTGCGGAACGAGCAGCAGATCGGACGCGCCGCCACAGCGCAGGCATGCGATGGCGTCACGTAGCGGGGACGGCTGCACGTGCTCACGATATCGGTCAACCACCACCTCCAGCCGCCCACGTGGGCAGCAGCACCCCCGGCGGATGCGGACGTCTGGGACGCGGTCGTCTGGCGCGCGGCGGTCGGGGGTGAGTTGGAGTTTGCGGCATCACCGGAGCGGGCGGGGGTTCGATGAGTCGCACAAGGGCAGGAATAGGACGAACCGGTGCCCGGCGCCCCAGGTGCACCGGCCGCGATACCAGCAGCCCCGCCATCACCAGGGCGATCACCGCCACGATGCCCGCGTACTCCACCACCACGGATCCCCGCTGTCTCATGCCCCCGTCACCACACCGATCTGGCCGGCCAGCTCGATGAGCATCACTCCCAACACCAGAAGCAGTGCCCCGGGCACCATCACCAGTGCCACCACAAGTTGAATGCGCGGGGCTGCCCGCGCGGCCCGGTCGCGGGCGAACTGCCGACGGGTCGCCCGAAGCGCCTCGGCCTGACCCGCGAGCGCTGTGGCGAGAGGCGTGCCGAGCTCCTCGGCCTGCAGCAGCGATGCCACGAGCCGCGCAACGTCATCCGAGCCAATTCGCTCGGCGAGAGCCCGGTAGGCCTGCCTGCGCGGTGTTCCCAGCGCCTGGGCATCGAGCATGACGGCGATCTCATCGCCCAACGGCCCGCCGAGCCGGGCGGCGGCGAGCCGCAGGGCGGGGTCCAGCGCCATTCCCGACTCCACGCAGATCACCATGAGGTCGAGCAGGTCCGGCAACGCCTGAACGATCGCCAGCCGCCTCGCGGTCGCCATCCGGCCGATCACCCGATCCGGCAGTATGCGGCCCGCGAGTGCAAGTACCGGTACGGCGACCACAAGGGGCAAGGCCAGTACAGCGAGTGCCGCGCCCAGCAGAACCCCGGCCACGGCACCGCCCGCCCGCGCACGTACCACCGTGGCGGCGCCCCGATCGCCGGGAAGCCCCGCCCCCTCCACGGTCGCCACCGGGGGATGCCCCTGCACGACGCCCCTCACGCCGGATGGCACCGGCACCCTCGCCAACAGCATGATCAACCGGGGCACCGCGTGGGCCGCGCGCCCCGCCCGTCGCCCCGGTGCATCAGCTCGCCGCAGCCGCAGGCCCACGACCAATGCAACCACGGCCGGGACCAGCGCCAGGAGCGCTGGAGGCGCAATCATGCAGGCACCGCCGCGATGCGCCGGATGATGATGATTCCCGTGCCCTGAAGGCCCACCGACACCACCAGTATCCCGACCCCCAGCCCGCTGCCAAGACTGCGGGCGAGAAGTCCGGGAGATGCCGCCTCGGCCAGCGCGGCACCGAGCAGCGGGAGGCACGCAACCATCCATGCCGTGGCGCGGGCCTGCGCTGTTGCGCCGCGCACCTCTCGTGCCAGCCGGCGGCGGTCCTCCAACCGCGCCGACATGTCGCGGAGCGCGCGGGCCAGATCGCCCCCCGTTCGCCGCTGCACAAGGATGGCCGTCACCAGCAGCGCCAGGTCGGGGTCGGGCATGCGCTCGGCCAGCCGACCCAGCGCATCGTCCACCCGGCCGCCCAGATCCAGCTCGGCCGACACCATGCGCAGCTGCGTGCCCAGCGGATCGGGCGTATCCCTTGCCGATCGCACGATCGCCTGTCGCAATGACAGGCCCGCCGCCACAGCACTGCCCAGCATCAACGCGACACCAGGCATCGCGTCGGCCACCCGCCGCGCATGGCGGCGATCGGCCGCAGTGAGCACAGACCGCCATGTGACCACAGATGCGAGTGGGCCAGCAAGCAGCGCGACGGGACTACGCAGCACAACCCACAGAACCGCCGCGGCTACCACCCCGGCGGCCACCACAAGGCCAGTAAACCCGTCACGCCCCAGCGACCACCCCGAGCGGCCAAGGCGAACCGCCGCCTGCGACAGCACCGTGGTGACGCTCACCCGGGTTCCCCCACGCGCCCGCGCCGCGCATCGCGCGCAACAGCCGAGAGCCACTCGCCGGCGTCAGCACACCAGGTGAAGCATCCCTGCCCATCGTCCTGCCACCACCGGCACAGACGATGCGTGCGGGGGCCGTCTGGTCCACGGCGCACCTCGGCGATCTCCACGGTGCGTCGCACCCCCGAGGCATCGCGCGCCTGATGCACCACCAGATCCACGGCGCTCGCAACCTGGTCGGCCACCGCCACCCATGGCAGGTCGAGGTCGCCCATCAGCGACAGCGTCACCAGGCGCCGCAGCGCTTCATCGGGCGACGATGCGTGGATGGTGGACAGCGAGCCCTCGTGTCCGGTTGTGAGCGCCGAGATCATGTCCAGCGCCTCGCCACCGCGCACCTCGCCCACGATGATTCGATCGGGGCGCATGCGCAGTGCATTGCGCACCAGCGCCCTGATGGGGATGGCCCCCCTTCCCTCCACCCCGGCCGGACGCGATTCCAGCCGCACCACGTGCGCAAGGGGCAGGCGCAGTTCGGCGGCATCCTCGATCGTGATAACCCGCTCGCTGGCCGGAATGGCAGCAGAGATCGCGGCGAGCGTGGTGGTCTTTCCGCTGCCCGTGCCCCCGGTGACCAAGATGTTGCGCCGTGCCGCCACTGCCAGATGGAGGGCGTCCAGCATCTCGGGCGACATCGCCCCCAGCGCCACCAGATCGTCGCCCGACAGCGGGTCGGCGGGGAACCGACGAATCGTGAGCACCGGGCCATCGAGACTGAGCGGCGGCATCACGGCATTCACCCGCGAGCCATCTGGCAGTCGGGCATCCACCATGGGGCTGGCCTCATCAAGGCGGCGACCCAGCGGCGCAATGATGCGGTCGATCACATGCAGCAGATGCTCGACATCCTGAAAGTGATTTGGCACAGGCTCAATGCGCCCCGACCGCTCAACCCACACACGAGATGGCCCATTTACCATCACCTCTGTCACCGATGCATCACGCAGCAGGGGCTCCAGCGGACCAAGGCCGAGGGTCGCGTCAACAACCGACGTGACGATCTCGCGTCGCGCCTCAGACGAAAGAATGTGATGGCCCGCATCCAGGGCATCCTCGGCAAGTGCGGCCACCACCTCCCGCGTGGCACCCCCGGGCGACACGGCCCCACCGCGCACGATCTGCGCCCGGATGCCTTCCACCAGCGCAACCGGGTCTGCCTCGCGCGGGTCAGACACCTGTGACCTCCAGAAGATCCCGGATCGCGACCGCCATGCCACCCCTCCCCCTCGGTGGCCGGCACGCGCCCACGTCTCCTGCACCGCGGGCATCTGCCGCAATACCAATCACCACCTCCACAGGTGCCAGCGTGCGAAACGCCCGCGGTGACACATTGGGCCGCCCGGGCAATGCCGAGGCCACCACCGCGGCCCGCATGCCCCGGTGCGCCTGAATCACCGCCCCGCATGCGCTGGCGCCGATCACCGATCGGGATGTCACCACCACCAGGACGGACGCGTGTGCGATAAGCGCCCGCTGCATGTCGGCATCACCGCGGCCAACGTCGGCGACCCATGGGGCTCCCGATGCGAGGGCAGCCGCGAGGCGCCCGGTCTGCTGTTCGTTCCACGCCGCCATGGCAGCGGCTGTGGGAGGCCCGGAGACCAGCCGCAGGGCATCGGTGTGCGCGTGAACGATGTGCGCAACGTGCGCGGCGTCCAGCTCGTCGCGCACCGACCACAGATCTCCCACGGTTCGTGCCACGGGTACGCCCCACAGCACGTGCGGGCCACCTCCGTGGCCGTCGAGCCCGATCACCGTGGGCGCATGCCCGAGAGCGGCCAGCGCCAGCGCCACGCCGCCCGCCACGGTGGTTGCCCCACATCCACCCACCGCCCCGGCCACCGCAATACCGCCCACGTTCATCACCCCTCACCCGCAGGCCGGGCGATCACACGCACCTCGCGGGCGAAGTCGAGCGCGCGCGCCACCTCAAGCGCATCGGCGGTACGCAGCCGCAGTACCAGGCCGCCGGCGGTATCTGCCACATCTGCGCCAAGCGACGGGGTAACCGCCAGCACCTCGGCGTTCGACACGATCACCCGTGTGCGCCCTGCCATCCCCTCGCCATCCGATGCGATTACGTCCACCCGCGATCCTTCCGGGGGTGCAGCCACTGGCCCTCCCGCCGCCCGAAGCGGCACCGGCACGGCGCGCTCCCCCGGGAGCAGCGGGGCGGGGCCCACGCCAGGCGCGCCGCCGATTACGGCATCGGTGACCGGCTCACCGGGGGCGAGCGGGGCCACCGTGCGCCGACCAACAACCCCTGACGCACTCGCCTGAAGCCCGCGTAGGCGCAAATCGTCGGGCACGGGAGCCATGGCCAGCGAGTGGGCGGCAAACTCCTCGTCCAGCAGCGTGCCCGCCGGGATTACCGTGCGGGCCACCACCACGTGCGCCGACCCGCCCGAGGCAGATCCGGTACGGCTCATCAGCACCATCGCACCCACCGCCAGCAGCGCGGCAAGCGCAAACCACATCACGGGGCGGCGCGCCGGCATGCGAATCCTCACGCTGTCACCCCACTGTGACCGCACCGGGCGCATGACCCGCCCGGCGCTCCACCGCCCACCTCGCAGCGCTCACACGGCACCCATGCCCGATCACACCATCGTGAAAGGGCATCGGCGCCGACGGCGGGCATTGCCGCGGCCTCCACCCCCCACGGCATGCGGGGCAGTCGACATGTCGGCAGGGCCGCGAGCCCCACAGCCACCTGCGCGCGGCGCATCAACTGCGCGCCTCGCGACTGCGCGCTCCACGTCACGATGAGGGCTGTGGCCCACCCGGCCTCCACGAGCCCGGGTGGAAGCCACACCACATCACACCCCAGCAGCACGCCAAGCGCGGCGAGCGGCGCTGCCGCCCCATCGGCCCAGGGCGGGCGAGCCAGCACCAGCGCGCCCGGAGCAGCCGACGCCACGGCGTCCACCGCGGCGTCGAGGTCAGCGGCCCGCGAACCGCGGCGGCGCTGCGGGCTGGCGATCACCAGCACCAGATCGCACGCACTGATCCCCGCCGCACCCGCCACCGCCGAGTCGACGACGACGCGGGCCGTGTCAGGCATCGTCCCCGAGCAGGCGATAGCCCAGCCCCCACACATTCACGATGAACCGCTCGCCACCCGAGGCGTCGGCCAACTTGCGACGCAGGCGTGACGCATGGCTGTCGACCGTGCGGGTGCGGCCAGGTGAGACGTAGCCCCACACGTCGCGCAGCAGTTCGTGTTTGCTCACCACCCGCCGCGGGTCGCGGGCCAGAGCCGTAAGCAGGCCCATCTCCTTGGCCGAGAGACTGAGCGGATCGCCATTCACCGTGACCCGCCTGGCACGCCGGTCGATGGTGAGGACGCCCACCCGCAGCGTGCCGGCGGTCCACTCCCCATCGGCGCGTCGGATAAGCGCCCGCAACCGCGCCAGCAGCTCGACATACGCAAACGGGGTTCCCACAACCTCATCCGCACCGCGCTCGAGCGCTCGCACCACCCGGTGGGGCTCGCGCGATCCGGACACCCCGAGCACCGGCATGGCCGAATCCCAGGGCTCCTCAGGGCCGCCGTCGCGGATCATGCCCACGGCATCCAGCCCGCCGGCCCCCGGCATGTCCAGATCGACGATGACGGCGCTGGGGCATGAGTTGCGAAGCGCGCCCCGGACCTCTTCGGGGTCGGCCGCCAGCAGCACTCTGAATCGATCGGCCTGCAGGTCGGCGGGCAGACTGCCCGATGCGGGGCGCGGGCCCACCAGCAGCACCGATCGCTCGCTGATCTCGGTGGTCATTGCATCTCCTTCCGGTCATTTCCACAAGGCCTGATGCCCTGAGTGACCGGTAAACG
>Ga0194063_10000513_pt1 | contig 27949 bp, 27 predicted proteins | sample SepL3720m_MetaG_FD_155459 | JGI IMG/M metagenome (GOLD analysis project Ga0194063, IMG submission 155459) | Anoxic zone freshwater microbial communities from boreal shield lake in IISD Experimental Lakes Area, Ontario, Canada - Sep2016-L373-20m | ecosystem: Environmental > Aquatic > Freshwater...
GTGGCGGATCGCCTTGACGACGTTGGGCAGCAGGTTGGAACCGATGTGCGGGTGGGCATCGGTGAGGATGACTTCCGGCGCACCGTGGGCGACTAACACTTCGTAAACCTTGGCGACGGGGCCGCGTTTGGTGGCGCGGGTGTAGAGCTTGCCGTCAGAGAAAGTCCCCGCACCGCCTTCGCCAAAGCAGTAGTTGGATTCCTCGATCACGCGGCCTTCGCGCAGCAGCGGGGCGAGATCGAAACGCCGCGCGCTGGCGTCCTTGCCGCGTTCCAAAAGAATGGGTTTGAGGCCGTTTTCCAGACAGCGCAGCGCGGCAAACATTCCAGCCGGTCCACAGCCGACGATGATGACGGGCCTGGCCTGTGCACCGAGCGCGGGCACCGACCACTGCGGAGTTTCATCCGGGGGCTGGGGTGCATCGAGCGCGACATCGAGGCGCAACTGAACTTTGACTTCGCGTTGGCGGGCATCGATCGAATGCTTGCGCAGTTTGATCCCGCCGATGCGCGCGGCGGAAACGCCGAGTTTGGCGGCAGCTGCTTGGCGGCGGGCGGCATCGTCCTCGGATTTGCCCAAGGGTAGGACGATGTCAACGGTTTCGATCAGAGGTTCCAAGGCGAGGTGGGTGAGATGCCGCGCGGTTTAGCCACGGATACTGCGCTTTTGTCCAGCATCATCCACGCTGACAAAGGTCACGCGAGTCGAAAAAATCGGCACGGCACCGGCTTTTTCGTCGATGACAGTGACGGCATAGGTCGCACTGGTGGTGCCCTCGCGATCGAGGGCGCAGGAGATTCTCAGAATCGTGCCATCGCGCACGCTGTGGTGGAATTCCACGGTGTCCATCGCCATGGTGACGAACTGGCAGTGCGGATAGTCGAGGCTGGCGGCGATCCAGGATGCTTCATCAATCCATGCCAACAGGCGGCCACCGAAGAGGAATCCGTAGTGGTTGAGATCGCCGGGCAGGACGAGACGGTGGGTTTCCATAGCGGTTCACCAGCGGCGGCGCTTTGGGTCCCTGTAAAGGGTGGCGTCTGATGAATAAGAACCGGCACCTGATAGGATGATGGCGATAGCCGGGATGAGATACATCAGCGCCAGTTCCTTGGTGGCGCCGGGCGTGGCCGATTGAAACCAAGGTGCAGTGTCGTGAACGCCAAAGGCCGCTACCACCATGCCAAAGGCGAATACGAAAGCCGCCGGGCGGGTGGCGAGGCCGACAATGATCAACACGGAGGCCACCACTTCGCCTGCGATGCAGGCACTCAGACTCACCGCATGGGACATCAGGCTAAGTGGGAAAATGTCCGGTACGTAGAACTCCTTTTGATAGGTCGAGAAGTGGAGCAGCTTGGGAATACCGTGACCGATCAACATCATTAGCCCTACCATGAGTCGCAGGGCGAAAATTCCGAACGAGGCGGTGGCGTCGCGGGTGCCGCAGTCAAAGAAGAATTTTTTCATGGGTTGGAGGCAGGGCTGGGTTTGAGGGAGATGGTGATGCGCTTGAGCCGCTCCTCCCCTTGAGGCGAATGGGAAAGGATTTGTGGGTCGGCGGCGAGGATATTGTGAACTAGCCGGCGGTAGTAGGCATTGAGCGGGCGCATCTGGAAGGGCCTGCCGCTGGCCTTGACGCGCTCGGAAATGCTTTTGATCTCTGCAGTCATCCGGTCTTCTTGGATGGAACGGAAGTGCTCGCAATCCACCTTGATGCGCTCGGCGTTGGGGAAATGTCTACGGAGGATGCGGTTGACCAGGTATTGGAGATCGTCGAGTCGGTCGCCATCGTGGCCGATGATCGTCTCGCTCTGTGTCGAGTGTATCTGCAGGCAGGGGCCGTCATGGGTTTCTTGAACTTCAATGGTCGCCGTCATGCCCAAGTGCCCGAGCATCGTGTCGAGAATCTTCGTCGCTGATTCCACTGTTGTCATGGCCAAACCATAATGACTTCCTCGGCTGGGTCAATCACCTCAGCCCGCTTTGTATTCAAAACAGTCGCCGATTTCTGCAGCGAGATCTGCCAAGCGTTCTTTTTCAACGGTGGTGAACGCATATGGGGCAAACTTCCCGATCCCGAGCGTGCCAATGACCTTCCCCGAGCTCTCGGAAAAAATCGGAACCGCGAGAGATCCGGAGACACCCGTTTGTCGCGCATCGGCTTTGGCGATGCCACCCAGGTCCTGTTGGAGATTGCAGAGTTCCACGGGTTCCTTGCGCTCGGCGGCCACACCGGCAATGCCCTTGCCGAAGGGAATGCTAGTAATTTTGTCCAGCAGGTGATCCGGTACCCCGATCTGGCTAACAAGCGTTAGAGTAGTCCCGTCGCCCGCGGATTGGTGAATGGTTCCGGTCTGGCAGCCGAAATCGGCTAGAATGCTGCCCAATCTTGATTTCCAGTCATCGGGATTCGTCATACCCGTGGATCTATCATGCACAGCGCGTCGCGTCATCATCCATTTGGGAGATATTTATCCCTTGGCATCTGGCGAAATATTCTTCAGATCTATCCGTGCATGAACAAAACCCAATTGTTTCTTTCTGCGCTCGCCTTTGGCATCTTCGCCTGTGAGAACAGTCGTGCAATGACCGGTAAAACTGAAGTCAAAGAAGAGATTTTTGGATCGATGCCTGATGGGCACCCAGTGAAGATCTTTACCCTCACTAACAAAAATGGCGTCAAAGCCCGGGTCACCGAGTACGGTGCCATCCTCGTCTCGATGGAAACTCCGGACAAATCCGGCAAACTGGCCGATCTCACCCACGGCTATGACACCTTGGAAGGCTGGCTGACCAATACCTCGTACTTCGGATCTACCGTCGGACGCTTCGGCAACCGCATCAAGGACGGCAAATTCACTCTCGATGGCAAAAACTACAGCATCGCCACCAATAATCATCCCGGCGGCATCCCGTGCGCCTTGCATGGCGGCCTGAAGGGTTTCGATAAAGTGGTGTGGTCTGGCAAACCCGTCGATGGCAACGCGGTCGAGTTCACCTACACCGCCAAGGACGGTGAGGAAGGTTACCCCGGCAATCTCTCGGTCAAAGTCACTTACTCGCTCAACAATGACAACGAGCTGAAGTGGGAAGCCAAAGCCACCACCGATGCTCCTACGATTCTCAACTTAGTGCACCACTCGTACTGGAATCTCTCCGGCGATCCCACCCAGACGATCAATGATGAAGTCCTCACCCTCAATGCGGAGGCGTATCTGCCAACCAATGCCGGCCTGATTCCAACCGGCGAGATCGCCCCAGTAGCGGGAACTCCCATGGATTTCACCAAGCCAACGGTCATCGGCCAGCGCATCAATGCGGATTTCGAGGCCCTCAAGTTCGGCGCCGGATACGACCACGCATGGGTTCTTAAAAAGCACAAGGGCGTGCAGCTTGCCGCTCGCCTGAAAGACCCCAAGTCTGGCCGCGTCATGGAGGTTTCTACCAACCAACCTGCGATTCAGTTCTACGGCGGCAACTTTCTTGATGGTACTGCAACCGGCAAAGGCGGCGTTAAATACGCTCACCGCACTGCGCTTTGCTTGGAGACCGAAGGCTTCCCAGACGCACCTAACCACCCATCGTTCCCATCCTCCGTGCTTCGCCCCGGCGAAACCTATAAACACACGATGATCCACAAATTCTCCGCTGAGTAATACAGAATCTAAGTACAATGCTCCCCTTGTTGACACAGTGAGGGGCATTCCTTTTTTAGCAAACTAACCGAAAAAAACATGATAGGCATTCCGTCCATTTCCATCCTCGCTGCCGCTGCGGCAGCAGCACCCAAGATCGATCTTCATACCGTCGATTACTTGATCCTCCTCGCCTATATCCTAGTCGTCATCGTCATCGGCTTCGTGCTCAAAAAGCACGTCAAGTCGGCTTCCGACTTCCTCACCTCCGGCCGATCGATCCCGGTGTGGGTTACCGGTCTGGCCTTTCTTTCCGCCAACCTCGGCGCGCAGGAAGTGATCGGCATGGCTGCGTCGGGTGCAAAGTATGGCATCATGACCTCGCACTTCTACTGGGTGGGGGCGATTCCAGCGATGATCTTCCTCGCGATTTTCATGATGCCCTTCTATTACGGCTCGCGCGCCCGCTCGGTGCCGGAGTACCTGAAACTCCGCTTCGATGAAAAAACTCGCGGCCTCAACGCGGTTTCCTTTGCGTTGATGACGGTGGCATCTTCCGGCGCCTCGCTGCACGCACTCGCGGCGCTCCTCCATCTGCTCTTGAAGTGGGATTACAACTTCTCGCTGATCGTCTCCTCCATTGTGGTTCTCGCCTATGTGCTCAAAGGTGGTCTTTCCTCGGCCATCTACACCGAGGTGCTGCAGTTTTTCCTCATCGTTCTCGGCTTTGCGCCCCTAGTGATCATCGGACTCAACGATCTGGGTGGCTGGAATGGCATGATGGCATCGATGAAGCCTGAGTTCGCCCACTCCTGGAAATACATGGGAACCGCTTCCGCTAACCCGATGGGTGTCGAGTGGTTCGGCATGGTCTTCGGTCTCGGTTTTGTGCTGTCCTTCGGCTATTGGTGCACCGACTTCCTCGTCGTCCAACGGGCGATGGCCGCCAAGACCATGGGCGATGCCCGCCGCACTCCGATCATCGGCGCGATCCCTAAAATGCTTTTCCCGATCATCGTGATTGTTCCCGGCATGATCGCCCTCGCACTGGCTGCCAAGGCTGGATCAAACTACGGCATTCCCGTCGGCGTCACTGGCGAAACGGACTACAACCTCGTTATTCCTTCGCTGATCGCCCACTACCTGCCTACCGGCATGCTGGGCCTTGCGCTCACCGCCTTGATGGCCTCCTTCATGTCCGGTATGGCTGGCAACGTCACTGCGTTCAACACCGTTTGGACCTATGACATCTATCAGTCCTACATCGGCAAGGGCAAATCCGACTCCCATTACATGTGGATGGCCAAGTTTGCCACCGTGGCTGGCATCGTGATCTCCATCGGCTTTGCCTATGTCGCGAAGAACGTGAACAACATCATGGACTTCCTCCAGTTGGTCTTCGGCTTTGTCAACGCGCCGGTGTTTGCGACCTTCCTGCTCGGCATGTTTTGGAAACGGGCCACTGGCCACGGCGCCTTCTTTGGTCTCTTGCTCGGCACCATCGCCGCGGTGATTTTCCACGGCATCAGTGCTCCTCAGATCCTTGAAGTCGGCCAAACGATCCCATGGATCAAAGGCGCATGGATCAACACTCACTTCCAGTTTACCTCCAGCATGGCCCAGAACTTCTGGCTCGCCATCGTTGCATGGTCGGTCTGCTTTGTCCTGACCGTCGTCATTTCCCTCCTTACCACCCGCACCAAGACGGACGCCGAACTGAAGGGCCTGGTTTACTCCCTGACCGATAAGCTCAAGGAAGAAGGCGAACCCCTCTGGAAGCGACCCGCCGTTGTCGGCAGTGTCGTGCTGCTGATCGCAGTCGCCCTCAACATCATCTTCTGGTAATACCTCACCCACACCACATCCTATGAACTTCGACCTCCGTCTGCCCATCGGTATCCTCTTTTCCCTGTTTGGGTTGATCCTCACCGTCTTCGGTTGGCTCACCCGCAATGACAGCGAGATGTATGTCAAATCCCTCGGCAAAAACGTCAACATCGAGTGGGGCATCGTCCTGCTCGTCTTTGGCGCCTTCATGCTCTTCCTCGCCAAGCGCGGCAAGAAAGCCTGAGCATCCTAACGGATTCCCGATCCAGCCAAGCGCCTTGTCCGTCTCACGGGCATGGCGCTTTTTCTTTGGGGGGAGCGCCGAATGGAGCGCCGACTTTAGTCGGCTTGGCCACGCCGCTGCGAACTGAGCGGTTGCTAGATAAAGGCACCCATCTCGCCAGCTAAAGCGAGCGCTCCATGAATGCGCTCCATAAATGCCGATGGTTTCGCTTTGCCTTGTGGGTCGGGGTGGTTCAGTTTCTCGTCACTCATGAAAATCTCCCTCTACACCGGCGGCTTCGTTCAGACGAATGGCTATCTTGTCGAAACTCCCAATGGTAACCTGCTGATCGATGCGCCGCAGGGGATCACGGACTGGCTGGCGCAGCGCGGAGTGCGGGTGGACGATGTGCTGCTGACGCACCAGCATTACGACCATGTGATGGACGCTGCAGCGCTGAAGGTGCAGGGGGCGCGGCTGCATGCGTTTGAGGATTACTCGGCGGAGCTGACCTTGGAAAAGCCCGCGCGGACGTGGGGGATGCCGATCGCGGTGACACCCTTCGAGATCGACCAGCATTTTGTAATGACGGAGCCGCTGCGGATCGCGGGTCTGGAAATCGCGCTGGCCCATGTGCCGGGGCATTCGCTGGACAGCGTGACGTTTCACCTCGTGGGGCAGGGGGTGCTTTTTTCGGGGGATACCCTGTTTGCGGGGTCGATCGGGCGGACGGACCTGCCGGGTGGGAGCACCGAGCAGTTGCTAGGCGGCATCGCGCGTCATCTGATGACGCTGCCGGAGGAGACGCGAGTGTTTCCGGGGCACGGGCCTTCGACGACGATTGGCGAGGAAGCCCTGAACAATCCCTATTTGGATTGATCTAGGAGTGGCTGGAGGAATCGTCGGTGACGATGAGTGATGGCTGTGAACGGCCGAAGCGTGGCATGATGCGGCGGACGATTTTTTGGAAGCCGCTGTCTTGTGCGCTGGCTTCGGCTTCGCCTTGGCGGAGGGCATTTTCCCAGACGGGGGCAAAGCCTGGGGCTTGCTCGCGCATGGTGCGGATGGCGACTTCATAGACATGAAGGAGTCGTTGTTCGGCGCCGCTGGTTTTTTGTCGGAGCGAGGCTATATTGGCGCGGAGGATCGTGTTTTGCTGGCGGAAGGATTCGAGTTCGGTTTGGAGAGACTCATTGCCGCTGGCGTTGATTTTGAGATGCGTGCTGAGGTGGCTTTGGAGGTTTTTTATTTCCGCCTCAGCGCGCTTGAGTTCGCGGGCGAGGTTGCGGCGAGCGGTGAAACCGCCTTTCCAGAGGAAGGCGGCAACCAGTAGCCCGAGTAGCAGGCCCCAGGTGAATGGATTTTTCAGGGCTTCAGTGATGAGTTCCATGGGAATTTTTGATTGGGTTCATTGGCGTGGGCCAGTGGCGTTAGAGTGTGGTGGGAAAGTGGCGATGTCGATATCGGATCGGCTGGGAGGGGGCGATTGGAAGAGATTCATTCTAACCACAGATGGACGCAGATTCACGCAGATGGGGAGAGATGTTGAGGAATTGGGCAAGCGACATAATCAGCCGTTCGGTCTTCAATCCCTTTTGTTATCTGTGTCTATCCGCGTCCATCTATGGTTCAAATTTCTTGATGGCAAGCCTGCGAGGTGGGTTTAGTGGAAAAACTTCGTGGCGTCGGCGGTGATTCTCGTTTAGAAGCAGACCAACTGATTGAACGGTTTGCCCGTCGATCCCAATCATTTGTCAGACAATCGCCACGTGAACATCGGAATCTTCGTCAATCCCCACAAGCCGGAATCGCTTCCGACGCTGCACGCACTGCGGGCGGCGCTGGCCGCTCAAGGCTGCACGACGGTGTTGGATCAGGAGACGGCCAGTCTGGTGGGAGAGGTCGGCATTCCAGCGGCGGAGTTTTCCAGCCATGTGCAAGTGGCGGCCGTACTCGGCGGCGACGGGACGATGTTGCATGCGCTTGCACGGTTGGGCGATTTCCAGAAACCGGTGGCGGGCATCAATATTGGCAATCTAGGGTTTCTGACGAGTTGTAAGGACAACGAACTTGATGTCTTCGCGGCCGCCATCGCGCAGGGCCGTTACACGACGAGTGTGCGCACGCTGCTACAGGCCACCATCCACCGCCAAGGCAAGCCCGCGGAATCTTTCGTCGCGCTCAACGAGGTTACGCTGGCCCGCGGTGATACGGGGCGCTTGGTTTCCTTGTGCGCGCGCGTCAATGGCGAGCTACTCAATCACTATCGCGCGGATGGCTTGATCATCGCGACGCCCACGGGTTCGACGGCCTATTCGCTTTCCGCTGGCGGTCCATTAATCGACCCAAGTGCGGCGGTGTTCGTGATTACGCCGATTTGTCCGCACAGTCTGAGCCAGCGCTCGTTGGTGCTGGGGGATGATTCGACGGTGGAGCTCTCGGCGGAAGACCGCGATGGCGGCCCGACGATTTTCACGGTCGATGGTCGCGACAACATGCCCGTCAGCTCAGGCGACCGCCTGGTGGTGAAAAAGGCTGACCGTTCCTTCCACTTGCTTCAGCTCGAGGGGCGCTCGTTTTACGAAGCGCTGCGGCTCAAGCTGGGCTGGCAGGGAGTTTAGAGTCCCAGGGTCTGGGCTAGGGACGCGATGAGCTGATCGCGCAGCGGCATCGCCTTCATTGCCAACTTTCGTTGCTCGGCTTCATAGGCGCGGCGGCCCTCGGCGGTCTCGATGCGGATCGGTTGGCATCCCCATGCACTGAGGTCGTAGGGGCTGGCCCGCATGTCGAGGTCGCGCAGTTCGATGGCTAGCTCGAAGCAATCGAGCAACAGCTCGGAGCCGATCCACGGCATGGATTTGGCGGCCCACTTGTAGAGGTCCATATTCGCGTGGACGCAACCCGGTTGTTCAAAATCGACGCGGCTTTCCAGCGATGGTTGGAGCCGGTTGAGTGGTCGGGCTTCCGCCGCGAAAAAACGGAACGCGTCGTGGTGGGAGCAGCAGATGGCCCGCGATTCCACCAGTGCGTCGATTTCCGCCTGGGGCAGGCGCAGGGCGGTCGTCTTCTCGTGCCGCACCTCCTTGCCGCGGTAGACCATCGCCCATTCGTGCAGCCCGTGGCAGGCGAAGTTTGGCAGTCGGCCGCGTGTCGCTTCTAACAACTCCGAGATCCAGCGCAGGCGCTCGCGTTCCTTTTCCGACAAACGCCCGGGATCGGCAAACCAGCAACTGCCCTCCTGCGAGTAATAGCGCCCGGTCAAAGGCAACGGCGGGGCAGGGGACTGCACGGTTTCCGGCCACTCAACCGCGACCCCGTATCCGGGCTGCCAGACCTCGAGCAGCGCAAAGGAATACGGGTAATACTGGAACAGAAAATCTTCCACCGGGTGGATCTCGCCAAAGTCGCGCCGCCGCCTCGCCGCCAAGGTATGCCGCTGTGCCCGCGCCAAGTGCGCGGTTGCCAGCTCTTGCCAGCGGCTCGCGGAAAGAATGATGGTGGGCGGACTGGAAATCATCTTGCCACGACAAGAGCACGAAATTCAAAGGATGGCAAAATTTCCCTTGCAACTTCGGTCCGTCGCTCGTAACTATGCCGCCCCGCGCCGTATGGCGCATGGTTAAAATCGCGGGATGGAGCAGCCAGGTAGCTCGTCAGGCTCATAACCTGAAGGTCGTAGGTTCAAATCCTACTCCCGCAACCAATGAAAGCCGTTGAATTCAATTGATTTCAGCGGCTTTCGCCTTTCTGGGGGTAGGCGCCTGCCGGTTAGTCACTCGAAATACGCTTTGAGGATGTATTCCTGGACCATGCGCTGGGTGTTGAAGTGGGAGGAGTTGAGGGCGATGGCATGGCGCATGACTTCGATGAAGCGATCGCGATTCTGATAGTAGAGCGGGATGACGACGTTTTCGAGTTGATGGTAGAGGGATGAGGCGGCGTCTTGGGGGGCGTCTTGGATGGACCATCCGGTGAAGCCTTCGATGCAGCCTTCGATCCACCAACCGTCGGGCACGCTGAGACTTGGCACCCCATTGAGGGCGGCCTTCATGCCACTGGTGCCGCTGGCTTCCATCGGTGGCTGGGGGGTGTTGAGCCAGAGGTCGACCCCCGAGGTGAGCATTTGGCCGAGCTCCCAGTCATAGTTTTCGAGGTAAACGATGAGGACTTCGGGGCGTAGGGTGTCGCGTGACTGGAAGATGTCCTGAATGATTTTCTTGCCTGCATCATCACGTGGGTGGGCTTTACCCGCGAAAATGATTTGGAGGCGGCCGACGCGGTTGGCAATTTCGCGGAGTCTCGACGGGTCACTGAGCAAGAGATCGGCGCGCTTGTAGGAAGTGGCGCGGCGGGCAAAGCCGAGGGTGAAGACGTCGGGGTTGAAGTGGGCGTTGGTCCGGCGGTTGACCTCGTCAATGGTATGGATTTTGGCGACTTGGTGCGCCTGCCAGATTTCTTCTTTGGGAATGCGCAGGGCGTTGCGCAGGCTGGAATTGTCGGTGCGCCAGCCGGGAATGTGGCAGTCGAACATTTCAACAAATGACGGTGCGGCCCAAGTGCCGAGATGGACGCCGTTGGTAATGGAATCGATCTGATAGTGATGCGTTCCATTGTGGCTGGTGAGCATTTGTTGCGAAACTTCCGCATGTTTTTTGGCCACTCCGTTCACGTAGTGGCAGAGATTGAGCGCGAGGTAGGTCATGTTCAACTCGTCGTCGCAGCAGTAGACCTCGGGCATCGAGTAGAGGTCATTGCGACCGAGGACATGGGCGACGTGGTCGAGGGGGAATTTATCGTGGCCCGCAGGGACGGGCGTGTGGGTGGTGAAGACGCATTGTTCGCGAACGACTTGGACATCGTCCGAGTTGAATGTGCTGCGGCCGAAAAAGTGCGCCCGCTCATCCAGCAATTCCACGCCTAAGAGAGCAGCGTGGCCTTCGTTCAAATGGTAGCGGCGCACTTGATGGTGGCCGAGGGCGCGGAGCATTCGGATGCCACCCATGCCGAGGATGATTTCCTGACACAGCCGGTAATGGGAATCGCCACCGTAGAGATGATGGGTGAGGGCGCGGTCCCACTCGGTGTTTTCCGGTAGGTCCGCATCCAAAAGGATCACGGGTATGAGATGGCCGCTGATGCCGGTCACGGTATATTGCCAAGCGCGTAAATGGACGGTACGGCCTTCGATGCCGACTTTTACGCGCTCTGGTAACTCTCGGCAAAACTTGGCCACATCCCAGCTGATGGATTCTTCGGTTTGCCAACCGCTGGGGTCGAGTCGCTGGCGGAAGTAGCCTTTGCGATGCAGTAGGGTCATGGCGATCATCGGTACAGATAGATCCGCCGCGGCGCGCACCGTATCACCGGCGAGTATTCCTAAGCCGCCGCTGTAAGTTGGCATCCCCGGATCCATGGCGATCTCCATCGAGAAATAGGCGATGGTGTCGGTTTGATAGAGGCTGGATGGGAGGGAGATCACAACATCGGGGGGGAGGCTCGGTAATCTTATCACAAATTCAAATCAACGCGATTTCTTTGTTTGTGACTGCCATCACAATCGGTCTGCTCGGTCTGCCTGATATTATCGTGAACATTAGGGTTCTAAGAATTCCAAGGCCTGATGGATCTGCATGCTCTTGGCGGGCTCAAAGAGCAGTAACAGCTTTAACTGCACGGGATGGAGGCAACAGATTTGGGAGATGAGCAGCTCCGCCGAATGATCCATCTGCATCTCGAGTGGATTTTCGTCAGCGGGGAATGGTAGCGGATCAGAGAAAGGAAAAACCGTGGCTGCGGATCGAAATTTGGCAGCATTCGGAGGGATCGATGTTTCATTTGTCCAAGGCTCCACTATGCATTTGCGGGTGATTTTTTCTTGGGCGGGCGATGGGTCGCATAGGTTCCATGGCTGGAGTGTAGGATCGTCTGGTCCAAATCCCGTCTTCACATCGCCGACGCGTTCGGCGAGTTTTGCCATCACTTGGGCCGATTGTTCGCGACTTAGATGAAGCCCTTCTTTGAGCGCGTCGTGGTACCAGCGGCACTGGGCTCTTCGGTGTGCGAGTTGTTCCTCAGGCGAGGAGCTGCGTGGGTCGCGATCGAGTCCAGCATTGATGAAGTCGTCGAGAATCCATTGGATTTCACGCGGGGTGAGGCCTTTATGGCAACGATCAAAGTAGTCTGCGGCCAGATCAACGGTGTCTTGCGGCGCCAGCGGTCGGACGGCATGCCTGATTTTCGCGGGAGGCTGCAGCGGGCGGCTTGATTGGGACAGCCTCATGATGCTCGGTTGTGCCTGCCAGAGAGCGGTGGTCGTTGCAAAGCCAACGACCACGATCCATGCGACCGAGTTTCTGAGGTAGTTCCAGATCATTTTGCGGGAACTGACAAGATAGCCCAAGGTGGGCGTTGTTGCGAAGGGAAAGGCACCTTTCTTCTTGGCAGTTGCCTGCGGTTGGCTTCAATAGTGGCACCTTGTTTAATCTACCCCAATACCCGCCGCTTGAGCATTGGATTTGGCTCATTCCCGCATTCTTGATCGGTGCCTGCATTGGCTCGTTTCTCAACGTCGTGATCTATCGCTTGCCGCTGGGCCTTTCCGTCAATAAGCCGAAGCGCTCTTTCTGCCCACAGTGCAAGAAGTCCATTCCGCTGTGTTTGAATCTGCCACTCATCAGCTGGCTGTGGTTAGGCGGAAAATGCAAGGAATGTCGGTCACCGATTGCGTTTCGTTACTTCGGGGTGGAGCTGTTGACGGCGATTTTATTTACGGCCGTGTGGTGGTGCTTTATCCCATACTCGGCGGCAGTGGTCGTTTGTTTATGGGGTTTGGTCGCTTTGCTTGTTGCCGTGACCTTTATCGATGCTGAGCACTTGATGATCCCGATCGCTCTGACATGGACTGGCAGCGCGGTCGGACTTGTCGCGTGTGTGGTCTGGCCTCACTTGCCCGTGCTGGCAGGTGAGGCGGGCAATGGGCTCGCCGGCTTGAAGCAGGGCGGCATCGGTTGGGTCTTGGGTTTTTGCGGCTTGTGGCTGGTCGTCGAACTCGGGAAAATGGCCTTTGGTAAAAAGTCGCTGTCTTTTGATCGGCCTGTCGCCTGGTCGCTCAAGGAGCCAGAAAATGATCAGGACCCGATGCACTTCGTCATCGATGGCGAGTCGATCCCGTGGTGGGACATTTTTTCACGCAAGGCCGACCGACTTTTGGTCGAAGCCACTGAAATCAAAGTGAGCGGTGAGTCCGTAGGCGGTGGTCCCTTGGTCATTCGCGAGCTGGACATCCAGCTGCCCGATGGGACGATTCATCACTTGGCGCAGATCAAATCGCTGGATGGCATGGCGACTCGGGCGGTGATTCCGCGCGAGGCAATGGGCATGGGAGACGTGCATTTGCTGGGTATGATCGGCGCGTTTTTCGGGTGGACGGGCGTTTTATTCTCGCTGTTTGCGGCGTCGATTTTTGCGATCATCGCGGCATTGATCGGGCGGATTGGTTTTGGCAAGCAACTGCCATTCGGGCCATTTTTGGCGATGGGCGCCGTGGCCTGGATGTTCGGTGCGTGGCGGCTGTGGGAGTGGTATTTGACTCTGGTCTTGCCGCTCGGAATGCCTTAATGTCGGCTGTCAGATTCGCATGGACCCATCCCAGCCAAATTCATGGAACGAGAGCACCACTCTTGCGCAGGCAATTCTTCGGGATCGCGGGGAGCGCCGTAAGTGGTTGGCTCGCATGGTCGTGCTGACCTTGGTGGGGATTGCTATCGGACAGTGGGGGATCTCGGACTGGATTTGGGAAAGTCCGTGGCGTGTGCTTCTTTGGTGGGGTGGCTGCGCGGTCGCGACCTGTTGCGTGATCTTGTTCGCCCTGTACGACGCGCTCGCCGTGATCCGCGAAGAGCGAAGCAAGGAAGGCCGTGATTCATGACTGAAGGACAGGCTGCCAATCGTGTTCGGCCCGTGATCTATCAGCTCATGGTTCGGACCTTTGGTAATACCCGCGAAGAAAGAGTCCTCAACGGCACTCTAGCCGAAAACGGCTGTGGAAAATTCGATGATATCAACGCGGTGGCCTTGGCTTCTTTGAAAGCGATGGGCTTCACCCACCTCTGGCTCACCGGGGTGATCGAGCAAGCCAGCGGCACCGCCTATCCCACGCGCCCCGCCGATGATTCTGATCTCTTGAAAGGCATCGCCGGCAGTCCCTACGCCATCAAAGACTACTTCGATGTCTGTCCGGACTATGCGCAAAATCCGGAAAATCGTCTCGACGAATTCCAATGTTTGTTAGGCCGTTGTCACTCGTTCGGATTGCGGGTGATCATTGATTTTGTGCCCAATCACGTGGCTCGTTCCTATGTCTCAGACGTCAGGCCGAACGAGTCATTCGGGCAGGGCGATGACCGCCGTGTATTTTTTCACCGCGACAATCATTTCTACTACCTGCGCCCGGACGATGCTGGCGGTGGTCCGCCGCTTAAGCTGCCGACGGCTGCCATTCCCGGCTGCGATGGACGCTACGCGCCCGAGACGGATTATGGCCGCGTCACGGGTAATAATGCCGTGACTTGGGCCCCGTCCATTCACGACTGGTATGAAACGGTGAAGCTCAATTACGGTTATGATTTCACCCAAGACCATTCTTCAGCCCATCTTCCCGGACCCGCTGCGGATGTTGGCGAGGTCCCAAAGACCTGGCGGACGATGGATCAGATCCTTGCCTACTGGCAGGGTCTAGGCGTGGATGGATTCCGCGCGGATATGGCCCACCTCGTGCCGATGGAATTCTGGCGCTGGGCGCTCAACCGCGCCCGATCTCGTCAGGCCGATGTCTTTTTCTGCGCCGAAGCCTACAACAACGACCCCGCAAAGGTGACGAATGGTCACGTCCTCGATGAGCTTCTCGATGCCGGTTTCGATGCCGTCTATGATGACCCGAGCTACGACGTTCTCGAAGGAATCTATGACTCTGGAAAGTGGGCGAACGATCTCGATTCATCGATTTTCACGGGTGGGCGATTCCATCAGTCGCTGCGCTATGCGGAAAATCACGACGAGGTCCGACTGGCCAACCCCAACGAGTGGGGAGGGCTGGGCATGCATGTCGGGCGCCCCGTTTCCGCGGTTCTCTTCGCCATGGGGCGCGGGCCGATCATGCTTTATCACGGCCAGGAAATCGGCGAACCGGCTACCGAAGCGAAAGGGTTTTGCGGTGATAATGGACGAACTTCGATCTTTGACTATGGGGCGATGCCGGAATTCCTCAAGTGGGTCAATGGCGGCAAATACGACGGGGGTCGCTTGATTGGTGATCAAAAGGCGCTGCGCGAGTGGTATGGCAGGCTGATCCATGTGACCCAGTCACCGGCATTTACGCAGGGCGAGTTCTACGGACTCAACCACGCTAACAAGGATAACCCGTGCTTCGGCCGGGTGGGAGAGGATGCCGTCTCTGGCCATTGGCTCTACGCTTTCCTGCGGCACGATCCGAAAAGCCAACAGTCCTTTCTCGTCGTCGCCAACTTCCACGGATCGGAGACCTTGCGCGGTGCCAAAGTCAGCATCCCCGAGCATGCGCGGCAATTTCTCGGTCGCTCTCCCCAGCAAGTATGGAAGTTTACCGATCGGCTCGACTCCGCCTGGTCCGGCCAATCGGTCCTCGGCGAACTGGCCCTCCCCGACCTCGCCCCCTGTAGCGCGCTAATCCTGGAAATCAGCCACTAACAGCCCGGAGCGCGCGAAGCTCTGCCGTCGACCGCAGGAGTCATGCCGTCGGCCGCACAAGCCCACCCGTCGACCGCGAAAGTCCCCCAATTGACCGCGAGTATCTCCTCAATGTCCCTTCCTATCAGGAGTCGGAAAGCTTTGGTGAACTCACCGATGGGAGATTGAGGAAATCATCAAAGCCTTTTCAGCGGCGTTGGGCTGGACGATCAATTGGGCCTGCTGGTGGCGTGCCTCCGCGTGAAACGCTCCTTTTCATCGGTGGGAATGTACTCGACATGCATGGCGGCAAGCTCGGGTGTGGCGGAGGGTTCTTCTGCCTCGGTGAAGTCGATGTCGTTGAGCATCTCGGTGGGGTTATTGCTCAGACGGGCGCTGGCCTCATAGGCATCAGCGACGGCATCGCGGATTTCATTCTCAGCGGTATCGAGCCCCTGTTGAAGCATGGCCATGTCGTCGTCTTCATCCACATAGGGTGGTGCCATAGGTGAAGGTGGGTCTGCGGCCGAGCGGGTGACTGGGTTGATGGAAGGCATGGCTTTGAGTGTAAGTACTACCCTTATTGCAGAATATGGGCCAAGCTCCACCCATCGCCTTGTTGCTGGGGTGTGTCCGAGGGGCGCGCCCGCGGAGTCGTGCAAAATGCAACGCAGCCACGGACAGCATCGTGCAAAATAAACCCTATTCGATCGGGTGAGGCGGCAAAGGTCACGCCTGAGCGAAATTGAAAAAAATAATTTCGCTGCTCGCATAACAGTGGGGTGGGTGATATGCTGCGCTCATTATGGCCACTCCCAACTACGCATTCGAAAAACGCCGCCGAGAATTGGATAAAAAGGCAAAAAAAGAAGAGAAGCGCAAACAGAAGCTCGAGGCCGCTGGTGAGCGCGATAAGGAGAGTTCGGAAGATTCCTCGGCGCCAAGCATCGGCGACGTGTCTGCGCTGGATGCGCCGCCGGCCTGAGGGGAGGCGCTTATCCGCTGTCTCAGTGCGGCAGTGTGATTTGCAGTAGGACCGAGTCCTCGGTCGCTTTGAGCGGTTGGCTGTTGCGCGGGACTAGGAGGAAACTTCCTTTTGCATAGCGACGGCCCGCGACGCTTTCCAATTGGCCATCGACCACGGAGACGATGGAGAATCGATCATCCTGAGGATTGGTGATGGTTTGACCCTGTCGCACGATTTTGCGGTCAGTTTTAAAGTACTCGCAGCTGGCGAGGGTGTCGCCGATGGGCTGATCCATACTCGGCTCAAAGTCGTTGAAGTCGATGCTGGCGAGGGACTCTGCGACGTGAAGCTCGCGCGGTTTACCGTCGAGGCCGAGGCGGTTCCAGTCGAACACGCGGTAGGTGGTGTCCGAGTTCTGCTGGATCTCGTGAATGAGGAATCCGGCACCGATGGCGTGCAGGCGGCCCGAGGCGATGAAGATCGAGTCGCCGGGTTTCGGGGAGACGGCATGCGCACAGTCGGCGACGCTGCCGTCGGCGATGGCTTGTTCAAAATCGGCACGCGTGACGCCCGACTTCAGGCCGACGTAGAGTTTCGCACCGGGATCGCAGTCGGCGATGAACCACATCTCCGTCTTGGGCTCGCCGCCAAGTTCTGCGGCGAGGTGGACGGGCGGGTGGACTTGGATCGAAAGGTCGTCGCGGGCATCGAGAATCTTGATCAGGATCGGGAAGTGCGGGTGATTGTCAAAGCCATCTCCGAAGATTTCCTCGCGGTGTTGGGTCCAAAGTTCGTGGAGAGAGGTGTCGGTGAAGGAGCCATGGTCGACGATGGATTGCTCCCCTTCGCGATCAACAATTTCCCATGATTCGCCGTAGGGCTTGTTAGAATCGGGCAGGCAACGGCCATAGACGCGTTCCAGCTCGCGGCCGCCCCAGACGCGTTCCATGTAGAGGGGGGTGAAGGTGATGGGTTCCATGTCGTTAGGAATAGTTTGGCGATGAAAGATTGGCAATTCCAAAGCACGACCGAGATTGACCCGGCAGCGAGTGCAGGCGATATTGCAGCCGCTTTGTCCGACTCTCAACTAATACCCAATGGATCGGGCTCTCGCCAACCCCGCCGCTGCAAGCGATGGATTTGGGGCGTTCTGGGCGTGCTGTTGCTGGGACTCGTCTGGTTGGATGGGCCGGGTCTGCGCTGGATGGCGCCGCGGGTGGCCACCTACTTGCTCTCGAAGTCAGGCTTGCGCGGGACCTTTGAGATCGATGGCCGACTGAGTCGCGGTTTAACCGTTAGGAATTTGCGCATCGAGGGTGATAAGCAATTGGCCAGCTTATCCTTGAAGCGCTTGGTGCTCGGTTATCGTCTGAGTGGACGGATTGAGTCCTTGAGTATCGATGGCCTGCGCGCCGACTTCCGGCTGGGTATCGCTAAGGCGGATCAGAAGCCATCAGTGGATCTGAAGAAGTGGGTCGGGAATTTGCAAAAGCTGCGCGGGCGCCTTGTGCCACTCGAACTGGATCTGAAAATTGACGGTCTCGATTTCACCCGCGCTGGAAAACCGGTCGTTCGACTTGCTTCCAGTCAACTAACGCATCACGCAGGCCATGATGAATTCTCATTCGAACTGGGGACTATCACCGATGCGGTGGGTCACCAGTGGCCCGCCCAGCAGTCCACCTTTCAGTGGAGCCAAGATCGCCTGACGATCGCCCGCCTCGATCCGCTTCCGGGACTGAGTGTGCACGAGGTTGTCCTGCAGTTGCCCGTTGGCGGATCTCCTTCGTTTGTGGCACAGGTGAATTTGAATGATTCCCGGTGGATGGTTCAATCCTCGCCCGGGCTGGAGTCCATTCACGTCGACCTTGACCGTGGTAAACTGCAAATTGCGGAAGTGGCGAAGCGCATCGGTGTCGTGATTCCCAATGCGACTCTTAGCTCCTTGTCGCTGGAACTGAATCACGTCTTTCCCCATCCCGCCGCAACGACAGGCACACTTCACTTGTTGTTAGAAGACGGCAATTGGAAAGGAAACCGCCTGTCTAGGCTGAGTCTGGATGCACAGCTCCGTGCGGACCGAAGCAGTATTGCAGCCCGCGGCGTGGGGTTGGGCAGCGAGTTTTCTGTCGAGGCGTCAGCTCCTGTGAGTCGATCGGAAACGGAAATCATATTGGGCGATGTGCAGGGTGCTTTCAGTATTCCAGAGCTTCCAAAGTTGCTGCGCGAGTTGACGACACAGCCGTCTCGTATCGACTCGGAAGCAGAGGTCCCGCCATCGAGGATTGATGGCGCCTTCAACCTCGCCATGCGCAGGAATCACCCGCACGCGGCAACGGCGGAAGTCGTCGTGAAAACGCAGGACTCGACACTCGCATCTCCGGTCACGCTGACGGCCCGCTGGGAGATCGACCAGCCACTGTCTGCCGAACTCGCGCTTGAGGGCTTGAATGCCTCCGCAACCTATCAGCCCAAGACAGCAAGCTATCAGGCAGCGGTGGAGTTGAATCAATTCGACAGTGGCCGGATCAGCCGCTGGCTGAAGATTTTCAAGGTTAAGCCTGAGGGCAGAGTTGGACTAACAGGCAAGTGGAGCGGTAGCGGGAAATTGCAAGTCGGCGAGCATCGCGGTCATTTATCGATCGAACAAGCGACGTGGTCGCGCAGCACGCTTGCGCCCATTCTAGCCAGTGGCGAGGTGCGCTATGATTGGCCCACAAGCCTCGAAGCCAAGGGGTTTCAGCTGCAAACAAACCGCCAGTCGGTGATTCTTGACGCCAATCTTGCCGATCATTCGTTAGAGCTGGGGCGAATTCGCTGGAGCGATGGCGAGCAAGTCATCGCCGAGGGCAACGCCAGCTTGCCGCTGCCTGAGAGTTTCTCGAATTGGCGAGAGACCCTCATCAAGGACTCACGGCCTGTTAGCGTTAGGTTTCGATCCCAAGTGCTCTCGCTGGGCCTGATCAAGGCTTGGTCTCCGGCCTTTGAGAAGATTGATTCGCGCTCGACCGGACAACTCGATCTGAGCGTTTCAGGGACCTATGCAGCCCCCAAAGTCGACGCCGTGTTGGAGTTGAAAGGACTTCGCGCGACGGCGCAGCCCAAGTTGCCAGCGGCGGATTTGACGCTGACACTGGCAGGTCGCGACGGTCGTCTGGAGCTTAGTGGTAGGGCGACGGCGCCCGATTTTGCGCCTGCGGTGATGTCAGTGGTGATGCCGTATCATCCGTCCGAGTGGGCCCGTCATCCGGATCAATTCCGAGGAGAATCACTCAGGGGCCGCATCGATTTTCCAAGGCTGGATCTTTCCCGTTTCAGCTCACTGATGCCTGCAGTGGATAAAATCTCTGGAATCGTGACAGCAAACGCTGATCTATCAGGAACTGTGAACCGGCCTGAGGCGAAGGGGATGATCCAACTTTTCAAGGCCGGTCTGCGCTTCAAGAATGATTCATTTGCTGCGATTGAAAATCTCGCGGCGACTGTGGATCTGGCTATCGATCGCGCCGTCCTCAATAATCTAACTGGCAACGTCGCTGGAGGAGGCTTTCGAGGCGAGGGCACGCTTGCATATGCCGCGGGAAAGCCTGGTACGATTGACCTTCGCCTGCGCGGAGATCACCTGCCGCTGGCGCGAAACGAGATTATGATCCTTCGCGTCAATGCCGACCTGCGCCTGCAAGGTCCATGGCAGCAAGCGATTCTTTCCGGCACGGTCGGCACGGTGGATAGCATCTTCTATCGGGACATCGAGTTGTTGCCCATCGGCATGCCTTTCACCACCCCGCGCGCAGCTGCGTTGCCGAAAATCGATGCGCCTCGGGTGTCCGTAGGTTCTCTGCGGGAGCCCTATCGGAACTGGGGCCTGAATCTCATTCTCCGCAGTCTGGAACCCGTCCTGATCCGCGGCAACTTGGCGAAGGGCGAGATCAGCGGTCGTGTGCGCATCGGTGGAACCTTGGGCAATCCGCAGCCGGACGGCACGGTCACCCTCAAGGATTTTCGCGCAGCATTGCCATTCAGCACTCTGTCCGTGCGCACGGGTAAGGCCACCTTCACTCCGGCGACAGGCTTTGACCCGCTGCTTGAAATCCGCGGCACGGCAGAGCCCAGTCCTTACCAAGTAACCCTTTTCGCCTATGGCCGCGCTTCCAATCCGCAGTTGGTACTCACCTCTAGCCCGCCGCTACCGGAGAATGAAATCATGACCCTGCTAGCTACTGGGACAACCACCACAGGCTTGGAGAATCCGCAGGCGGCCTCATCGCGCGCCTTGCAGTTGCTGGTGGAGGAAATGCGCCGCGGCCGCTTCCGCTTCGGCAAGCAGCTGCGTCCGCTGCTGGCATTGCTTGACCGGGTTGATTTCAGTGTGGCCGAGACCGATCCCTACTCGAGCGAATCATTCTCCACCGCTACCCTCTCTCTAACTGATCGCTGGTTTCTATCCGCGGGGATCGGGGCGACGGGTGACTCCCGCATGCTGGCCATCTGGCGCTTATCGTTTCGCTGATGAAATACCTGTGCTCCATTGCTGTTTTTCTTTGCATGGCCTGCGTCGTCATGGCGGAGACGCGCGTGCGGATTATCGGCATGCGCGGCACCAGTGAGGGGCAGGTGATCGAAATGCTGGGTGATCGGTTAGAACATGTTAGATCCAGCGACGCCTCGACCTCGCGGGCTGACGATGCGGCCTTCCTGCTGCGCCAGGTACTGCGCAAGGAAGGGTACGCCGATGTCGAGGTCGCTTGGAAAATCGTCAGTCGCTCGGAAATCCTGCTGACCGTGCACGAGGGTGGCCGACTTTCGCTTGGCCGCGTCCGCGTCAACGGGGTGCCATCGGCTGAGGCGAAAAGACTGGCAAAACTCTATGCCAAGCCAACGCAGAAAGATCGCTCGTTTGTTTCGCCGCTGCCTCCTTTTCGTGAAGCCGACATTGAAACGGGCCTATCCTACCTGCGCCAGGATCTCAACGCCCAAGGCTACTGGGGCGCGGAGGCTCTGCTGGCGGCACGCGAGGTGGATGCGGGTTCCGGCACGGTCAATCTCACCATCGAGGTGCGCCCCGGCACCCGACAACGGATCGCCACTCCCAGAATTGTCAGCCCCGACCCGATGGTAATTTCCGAAGTCCAAGCGTTGGTCAAACACTATGTTGGTCTCGCCGCCACTACCGGGCAACTCAGTGCGATGCGCTTGGAGGTGGAACAATCCTTCGCCAGTCACGGCTACCCCGATGCGCAAATCTCGATGTCACGCGCGCAGGAGGCGGGACAGTTCATCCCCGAGTTCTTCATCGATTTGGGACCACGCGTTCGTCTCGATCACATTCATATCACCGGGCTGGTTCGCACCAAATACAACCGCATCGCCCAACGCGTCAAAAACCTGGAAGGCGAGTGGTATGATGAGGTGACAATCAACAAACGCGTCCGCAGCATTCTAGCGACAGGTGCGTTTTCGTCGGCTCGCATCGAGCGTAGTCCGATTGCTGGCGATCGCATCGACGCCACCTTGCATCTGGAAGAAGCACGCGCCCGACATATCAGCCTCGCGGCTGGGGTGGATTCCTACCAAGGCATCATCTTGCGCACCAGTTATGCGGATCGCAATCTCAATGGCCAGGTTCTAGGCCTGAACACCGGCTTCGAGTTGAGCGCACGCGGGATCTTGGGCGAAGCTCGCTTCAGTAACCCATGGCTCTTTGGCTCCGACGTCGCAGCAATGGCCCGCTATTATGCCTTGGTCTATCGGCGCGAAGGCTATCGTTCCTTCGAAACAGGCTTGGAGGGACAGACGACCTGGAAATTCGGCGACCACTACACGCTCGACCTCCTCGGCGGCTATTCACTGGTCAACCTCAGCGAGGACGGCTTGCCCGTCTCCGAACTCGGGGAAACGGTCTACACCCAGCCGCGCCTGCGCCTGTCCCAGACGCTGGACTTCCGTGACAGTGCCGTATTGCCGACGCATGGTTGGCATTTGGAAAGCCCCTTGGAAATCGGAGCTGCAGTGGGCAATCTTTCCACCAGTTATGCCAAGGCCAGCCTCAAGGGCGGATGGTACCACAAGCTCAATAGCGACTACCAGCTCGGGCTTGGTGGCGACGTAGGCGTTTTGATTCCCTCCAGCGACGGTCAGGATCTGCCGATTGATCTGCGATTGTTCAACGGCGGCTCGCGCAGTGTGCGCAGCTTTCCCGAGCGCCAACTTGGGCCCACGGTCAATGATTATGCCACGGGTGGGGAGGCGACTTGGAACACCAATGCGGAGCTCATCCGCAGCCTCGGCGGCACACTCAAGGCGGTCGCGTTTTTCGACGCGGGTACACTTTCGCGGAGTTACGATCAACTCGGTTCCAGTGAAGTCGAACTCGCCATCGGCCTCGGCTTGCGATTGAATCTGCCTATCGGTCCGATTCGGCTCGAGTACGGCTATAACCTCACCCAGGATAGCGGCGAACCCTCGGGTACCCTGCATTTTGCCATCGGCCTCACGTTCTAACTGCGATGGCGGGCAGGGTGATCCACGCCAGAAACTCTTGGTTGCCGTCCATTCCGGTGATGGGCGAGGGGATGAAACCGCGCCAATCGCAGCCATGCTCTAGGGTCACGAAGTTGCGGATCTTGTCCACCGCTTGTTGGTGCAAAGCCGGATCGCGAACGATGCCGCCGCGGGTGATGTCTTCGCGGCGGAGCTCGAACTGAGGCTTGATCAGGCAGACGAGGGTGCCGCCATCTTCCAGCACGGAAAAAACGGCGGGCAGGACCTTGGTCAGCGAAATGAAGGAAAGATCCATGACCGCGAGTCGCACTTTTTCACCGATGTCAGCAGGCACCATATGGCGGGCATTGAACTGCTCTTTGACGATCACGCGCGGGTCGTTGCGCAGTTTCCAGACCAGCTGGTTGGTCCCGACATCCACTGCGTGGACGCGGCTGGCCCCGCGCTGCAGCAAGCAGTCGGTGAATCCGCCGGTGGACGCGCCTACATCGATGCAGACCCAGCCGTCGGGGGCGATTTGGAAGGCGTCGAGCGCGCCCTCGAGTTTCAGTCCGCCACGGCCGACGTAGCGTTGCTTTTCTTTGATTTCGAGGGGCGCGTCTGGCAGCATCTGGGTGCTGGGCTTGTCGATGATGCGGTCGCCGCTGCGCACTTCTCCGGCAAGGATCAAGCGCTTGGCTTGCTCGCGAGAGTCGCAGAGGCCACGGGCGACGAGAAGCGCATCGATACGGTCTTTTTTCATCAGGGCCACCGAACCAAGCAGGATTGGCGCGTCGCGGCAAGGCGAGTCTCGTGAAACCACGCGCACACCTCGATTCGACGCGGTGGCCGATCCATGGGCAGCCTTTTTGAGTAAAGAAGGGTGCAGGGGCGTAACTTGCGCCTTGCCTGCCAGCATTATGCCGTCAACGATCGCCGTGTGACGCGACACCGCACCGACGACCTCAGAATCACTGGCTTGAACCCGCTTATTTCCCCTGCGGTTCTGGCGTACTATCTTCCACTTGCCGAGCAGGCATCCGAACTGGTTGCCAATGCCCGCAGCCAGGCCGATGCCATCCTGCGGGGTGAGGACGATCGCCTGCTGGCGATTGTCGGCCCGTGCTCGATCCACGATCCAGAGGCGGCGCTCGAATACGCAGCGAAGCTCAAGCAAGAGGCCAAGCGCGTCGAAAAAGACATCTTTGTGATCATGCGGGTCTACTTCGAAAAACCGCGCACGACCGTCGGTTGGAAGGGCTTGATCAATGATCCAAGACTCGACGACTCATTCGATATCAACCACGGCCTGCGCGTCGCCCGTGGCTTGCTCTTGGATCTCGCCAACATGGGCATCCCCGCCGGCACTGAGTTTCTCGACACCATTTCGCCGCAATACATTGCCGACCTGATCGCGTGGGGAGCCATCGGCGCTCGCACCACTGAGTCACAAATCCATCGCGAACTGGCCTCCGGCCTGTCGATGCCCGTCGGCTTTAAAAACGGCACCGGCGGATCGATCCAAATCGCGCTCGACGCCATCCAGTCGTCGTCGCGTCCGCATCATTTTCTCTCGGTGACCAAGCAGGGAGTATCCGCCATCGTCTCGACGGCGGGAAATGAATCCTGCCACCTTATCCTGCGCGGTGGGAAAAACGGCCCGAACTACGACTTCGCTTCCATCGCGGATGCCGCCAGTCTTTTGCGCGAGCAAAACCTCGCCGAATCGGTGATGATCGACTGCTCCCACGGCAATTCACTCAAAGACTACCGCAACCAACCCTTGGTCGCGAAGAGCATCGCCGAACAAATCGCGGCCGGTTCCAAGGTCATCACCTCGGTGATGATCGAGTCCAACCTCGTCGAAGGTAACCAGAAGTTGGCCAAGGATTTGACCACGCTCACCCGCGGGCAATCCGTCACCGATGCCTGCATCGGCTGGGATGATACGGTTGCCACCCTCGACGTCCTCGCCGAGGCCGTGCGTCAGCGGCGCAAGGTTTGATTCATCTCGGGGCAGGAAATGACCCGTTGATGCTGTCGTGCTAACAGGAGGCGTGCACCGTCACCTCGCGGTTGATCTTTTCGCCGACCGCTCTTTCGGCGACTTCAAGATCGTACTCCGCTTGAAGCCCGATCCAAAATGCGGCGGAGGTGCCGAAGTACTTAGCGAGTCGCAACGCCGTTTCCGCGCTCAGACTGCGCCGACACTTCGTGATCTCGGTGAGACGCGAAGCGGGAATCCCTGTCGCGCGAGAAACGGTCGCGAGACTCAATTCCATCGGCCTGATGAACTCCTCTAGCAGGATTTCACCGGGATGAATCATGGGTAGGTATTTGGATGCGCTCATGATTTTTAATGGTAGTCGGTGATTTTCACTTGTTGTTTTGAGCCGTTTTCCCATCGGAAAATAACCCGCCATTGTTGGTTGATGCGAATGCTCCAGGATCCCTCCAGATCTCCTTTCAACCGTTCCAGCCGATTGCCGGGAGGAATGAGAAGATCCTCAACGATCCGTGCCTGATTGATCATCCGGAGCTTGCGTCGGGCACGTTCCTGAATGTCGCCAGGCAGGCCTCTAATTCGCAAACCAAGGTAAATGTGCTCAGTATTGGAATCGCCAAAACTTTCGATCACCCCCGTAAATTAACACGGCCGAAAATTGCAGCAAGTATAATTACGCGCCGAGAAACTATTTCGTTAAATCAGTCGGCTGGTGGAGGCACTGGGTAGAAGCGTTTACCCAGCTCGCATCTAAGGTAGACGGGCGGCATAGTATAGTCCAGGCTGCTGCGTGTTCTCGTGGTTTTCTGATAACCGTTTCCCGCTTTACCTCGCGCCGATGGCGGGCGTGACGGATGTGATATTCCGCCAAATCTGCAAGGAACTGGGGGCGGATGTCATGGTGACCGAGTTCGTGTCGGCCGAGGGTATCATGCAGGCCGACGAGCGGACGCGTAAATACACCGATTTCACCGACGAGCAGCGATCGGTGGGAGTGCAGTTGTTCGGCTCGGATGGAGAACGGATGGGCGAGGCGGCGCGCAAGATCATCGACTGGAAACGGCCGGACTTCATCGACATCAACTTCGGCTGCCCGGTCAATAAGGTGGTGGCACGCAATGGCGGATCGTCGCTGCTGAAGGATTGCCCGGTTCTGGCCGCGGTGGCGTCCGGCGTGGCCAAGGCTGTCGGCGATCAGGTGCCTGTGACGGCCAAGATGCGCATCGGCTGGGACGAGTCGTCGGTCAACGCGGTGGAAGTGGCGAAGATTTTGGAAGACTGCGGGATGCAGGCGATCGCCGTTCACGGACGGACGCGGGCCCAAGGCTACGGCGGCGTGGCGAATTGGGACGTCATCGACGCCGTCGCGCGCGCTGTGAAAATCCCGGTCATCGGCAATGGTGACATCGCTTGCGGCGCGGACGTGTTGCGTCGCCGTCAGCAAACCGCGGTGTCCGGCGTGATGATCGGCCGCGCCGCGATGCAGAACCCGTGGGTGTTCCGCGAGGCGAAACATTTCATCGAGACCGGGCTGGTGCTGCCCGAAGTCCGCGTCGAAGAACGCTGGGAACTGGTCATCCGTCATTGCAAGATGGCGGTGGATAGCGGGCGCAACGGCAACGAGCGGCAAACGCTGACTGCCATGCGCTCGCGCTTGATGGCGTATTGCAAAGGCTTCCCCGGTGCCAAGGAGCTGCGGCAAAAGCTCTGCCAAGTGACGTCACTGGCGGAAGTGGATGATTTGGCCGCGTTTTCGCTCGCGCAGGTGGAGTTGGTTGTTCTGCCGACACCTGCTGCTTGACCCGCCGGATTGGCGGTGCCAGATTGACGGCGTGATGATTATCCGTAGTACCTCCTTCATCGGGGCCTTTGCTGCCCTTTTGCTCCCGCTGAGCGCTCAAGAGCCCAAGGTCGATGACTCGGCGGATGTTCCGAAGGATTTGATCGATCAAGTCCACGTTCGCGAAGAGTTGGGCGTGAACGAATTCACCGCCCCGTCGATCGCCAAGCTGTTCGACACGCTGCAATTTCTCATGCCGTTGCCGATTGCTGAGGTTCAGCGCAAAATGCCGTCACGGATGTCACAGGATCGCGCGGATTTGGCGATCGAGCTGGGATTTCTCATCGCCGATGGATTCTTGGTCGTCCAAGCGGAGCAATTGGATCAAGTCGAGGAACTGGCAAAGGACTTGACCCGCTACGGCAAGGCGCTCGGCGCTGGGGACCGCGTCAACCGTCACGCCGCCAGCCTGTTGGATAGCGCCAAGAAAAAGGACGTCACCCAGCTGAAAAAGGAACTCGCGTCCACCCAGCGCGATGTTGAGGCCGAGCTGGTGACCCTGCGCGACGCTGACCTCGCGCACTTGATTTCCCTCGGCGGCTGGATTCGCGCTCTGGAAGTTTCGACGGTCGCGGTGGACAAGCAGTTTTCTCCCGAACGCGCCCGCAAGGTGATGCGCGAAGATATCGCCGATTATTATGCCGAGTCGGTGGCAGGTCTGGAGCCGAGGATTTCAGAACGCCCGAACTACATGGCCATGCGCGATATTCTTGCCGGACTGCGCACGGAGATGGTCTTGAAAGAAGGCGAAGAGCCAACTCCAGCGCTGATGGCGGACATCCGCAAGCAAGCGGCGAAATTGGTAGAGCTCGCACTGCAACGCCAGAAATGAGTCGTTTCAAAGGTCAACGCGTCGCGGTCCTCGGTCTTGGCATCATTGGTTCCCGCGCTTGTTCCTGTCTTGCCGCTGCCGGTTGGCAGGTGGCCTGCTGGAATCGCACGCCGAAAGGGGTAGCAGACGAAGCTGCCACCCCCGAAGCGGCGATTGAAAATGCGGCGATCATTTCCATCTATCTGAAAGACGCCCCTGCAGTCCGCCAAGTCGTCGAGCGGATCGCCGGATTTCTTCAGCCCGGCCAAGTCGTGTTGAACCACGCGACCTTGGATCTCGGAACCACGCTGTGGCTCAATGAGCAATGCCTCGCGCGCGGCTGTCGTTTCCTCGACGCGCCGTTCACTGGCAGCAAACTCGCTTCAGCCAGCGCTCAATTGATTTACTACCTCGGCGGCGATGCCGGGCTGGCGACGGATCTCGACGACTACCTCA